>Ga0082212_10000791_pt1 | contig 46156 bp, 48 predicted proteins | sample TergutNt197P3_FD_71548 | JGI IMG/M metagenome (GOLD analysis project Ga0082212, IMG submission 71548) | Neocapritermes taracua P3 segment gut microbial communities from Petit-Saut dam, French Guiana - Nt197 P3 | ecosystem: Host-associated > Arthropoda: Insects > Digestive system > Gut ... | reverse complement strand
TTATCGCGGCAGAGGACGACGGTGGGCTAACGCCCACCTAGGACGATAACAAAGATAAGCGACAAAAATAGGGGCTCAGAGGCGGGTTCGCATTACTCCCTGACCCCTAAGTAAGCGCTGATTAAATCCCAACGCCATCTATAGCATTTTTGCACCAAGGTATTTACCCAGCGCGATATCCTCAACCAAAACGTGGTTTGTAAACCAATTGACAATGGACTCGTTTAGGATATGGGCAAAATGTGCCGAATAGCCGTTCTTGTGATACTCCGCCCTCAGCTTGTTGTATTCCCCGATATACCATTTATGCAGCTTCTGGTGCGCTTTAAACCGAGGGTAGTTGTAATCACGCTGTAGCGCTTCTTCATCACCAAAATGTTTAGCTATATAATCGCCCAAAAAGCCGATAGTTTCCAAGGCTTTTTCTTTTTCTACAGGTGCAGACCCTATTGATTCCACAAGATCAATATGGTTGAACAATTTTTTGTGCTGCTCATCGATCAACTCAATATTAGTCACCATATTAGATGTGTATTTCATGATACAAATCTCCTCCCATCACCTAAAAAACGATAAAGAAAACAGGTATAGCACACAGGATTATACCCCGAAATGCAAAAAAATACAACAATTAATGGAAACTGTCCAGCAGTAGTCGACATAATTGGTTACAGTCGCGCCCACGTTCAGTTCACGCCTTGACGTCCTCAAAGCTCTCCAGAGTACAGTCTTTTTCCTTGACCACTGCTTCCATCCGCTCCTTGCAACTGCTCTCGCCGCTGGCGGATACCATTTTAATGGAAATGGTTTTCCCGGATGGGAGATGCTCCAGCATAGCATTGAACGGCGGGGGCGGGTTGCCTGCCCAGACAGGGGACAAAAGGACTAATCTCTCATATTCTGTAAAATCCAAATCAAATGGCTGAATCGGCCATGCCTTTCCTCGAATTGAGGCGATTATTCCCGCAGTGTAGGCTTTGAGTTTGACGGGCCGCTTTTGGCTTATGATCTCTACAATACCTGCAGCCTCGCTCTCGGCGAGAGCCTCCGCAATCTTTTTTGTGTGACCGCTGTAAGAGTAATATACGACCAAGGTTTTCATTTTGACGCCTCCTTATATAGGTGGTGGAATATTAAGAATATCGTATACAGAATACGCATTAAACAGCATATTGTCAATCTAACATATTGTCTATTGCCATATTCAAAAAACTGTGCTAATATAATCGGCGTGGCGCAACACGATCTGTCGGGGTGTTAGCGCTACCTCACGGGCCCTTAGCTCAGTTGGTCAGAGCATCCGGCTCATAACCGGGCGATTTGAAAACTGAATATTGCTTTTGGGGTGTTAGCAACCCCTCGTGGGCCCTTAGCTCAGTTGGTCAGAGCATCCGGCTCATAACCGGAGGGTTCGAAAACTAAATATCTGCTTTTGGGGTGTTAGCAACCCCTCGTGGGCCCTTAGCTCAGCTGGTCAGAGCATTCGGCTCATAACCGACAGGTCCCGGGTTCGAATCCCTGAGGGCCCACCACGAGAAACGCTGTGATACCAATGTGTTGCGGCGTTTCTCTTTATCGTTTTTCTCTGTTTTGCGGTTAGCAAGCCGCTTATTCCTTGTTAGCAAAACCGTTTTTTCTGCAATATATGTTCTAGATACCTTACCTTGATTTTCGGATGGTCTTGTGTTTGATTGCGGTGTTTTGCTAACCGATTTTTACTTTTTGCTACCCGGTATTCGTTAGCAACTATCTACACAGTGTACTTCATGAACTTGCTAACCGGCTTTTTATGCATGGTTAGCAAAGTTGCTAACCACCAGGATTATTGTTTCGCTAGGAAGGGTTCGCTGCTAATAGATTTCTGAGCATATCCAGTGCCTGAGGGTTCTTCATGCACTGTGCGACAAGATTTTCGATTGAGTTGTCTGCTGTTTCCTCAGCATCGCCGTTGTTGTAAAATGATTTTTCGAATTTCTTTGCCATAGTGCGACGGTTTTGATCCAGTATGTGCGCATACGTGTCAGTAACCATTTTCGCCTGCGAATGGCCTGTTTCCCCTTGGACAGTCTTGACATCGCCTTTACTGATTATAAGCTTGACTGTAGTACTCAGATGCCGCAGGCTGTGAAACTTCACTTTAGGCAGGTCTTGTGTCTCGATAAGTTCATTGAACATATCGGATATATTATTCCCCTCAATAGGCCGGCCATTACTTTGCGTGATGACCAATCCATAGTCCTGATACTCGTCCCCAAGAAACGATTTCCACTCATCTTGTTGTTGCTTAAGCTGCCAGAGTATCGACGCAGTTGTCTGCGGAATCCACACAACCCTTTCGCTGGACTTGGTCTTAAGCGTTTTTAGAACAAGCATCGTCTTTGCATTTTCTCTAAAACCCGGGAAAATCAGTTTGATATGCTCTCTCTTTCGCTGCAGAGCCTCATAAGTATCGGTTCCAATCCGTTGCAGTTGTGCTTCAATCTGTAGCACTGCATCCTCAAAATTGTTGTCAATGTCGCCAAATGAGACGAATTTCCACCTCAATCCAGCAATTTCGCCAAGACGCATTGAGCATGCGATAGACATATGCATACAGGCGAGGAGAGTTAAGTCGGTGCATACAGAGAGTGCAGTTTTTGCGGTATCCGGATCCCAGATTTCACGAGGGTTGTCCTCTCTGTCAGGACAAGCGTTGCGGGTGATTGGGTTCTTACCGACATACTCCCAATCAACGGCTTTATCAAAGGCGCTTGATAGCAGGAGATTAATATCGTAGATGTTTCTGTCAGATATCAATCCGGGATTGCTGCGTCCCTTTTGTTGGATAGCTGGCTGTGCCTTGAGTCTTGTGAAAAATGAGTCCATCTTCTTTGTTGTAATATCCTTCAGTTTCCACTGGCCAATTTGCGGGTTAATATAGTTCCGGATAAGGCTGGTATTGTTTGTGTAAGTGGAATGGCTCCATTTCGTCACGCCGTAGACATCCACAAACTCGATCAAGAACTCTTCCATCGTCATTGGGTTTGGAGGAACAAATGTCCCTATGTTTTGCTTATAATCGATTTCCAGCCTGCGGGCGTCAGCTTCTGCTTCGGTTTTAAACGCCTCCCACTTTTGTTTTCCATTAATCTTATAGACAACGGAATAACCTTTTCCCCTTGGAATGATAGTAGCCATAATAACGTGCTCCTTTATCGTTTTATTGATTGTCGAACCACTCGTCAAATGACAACTTGGATACACGAACCGAGCGCCCTATCTTTTTAGTCTTGAAATGCCCCTGTCGGCACAATTCATATGCTTTGCTCATGCTTATCTGTAGCAGAGCGGCGACTTCGGCGACGGTATATGCACGTTTGTCAGTTGAGGTAATGGCCGACGTGACTGAGGTTTCTATAGTGTCATCGGGGTACATACATATCCTCCTCCCCTGTCCCGACAACAAAGCAGCACGCTGGCTTTTCTCTGCATTTGCCAGTATACTGCGTCTTTTTCATCGGGGCAAGATAGTTTGCAACATAAGTGATTGACCAAACGAGAAATTTTTATTAGGTCCCCCTCAACGCCTGCGGCGAGCAGGCCATAGACGCGCGTTCGCGCTCTCCCCGCATTCTGATGCCGGGCCGCCCCTCTCCGTGAAGATAGCCGGGCGGAAGTCCCATTATAGCCCCACGGGGTCATGGCGGACGCAGGCGCCACCCGCGTTTCTTTGCTCATTGCTCCGGCTGCCGGCCGGAGGGATAGCCGCTCGCCTGATGGGGGTTGTGTTGAGGCAGGTTATGAAATTTTCAAGGTTCGTTTTGGATGCCTTCGCTAAGTAAAGGCGCAGGCGTTTCTTCAAATCTTTCACCTCGAAAAAGAAATTTTAAAATGGAGCCGCTGCCCGACGCCGGACGGCGGCTCCATTACTTGTCATTTTGCGTCATCATCCAGATTGAACTTGCCCAACTGGTCTACGACGCGCATCAGTATGTACTGCTTCAAATCCTCGTCATATGCGCCGTCGATCACGCTATGCTTGTTGATCAGCGGCATATATCGTATAAGTATCGCTTCGACAGCATCATGCTCCCCGCGCATGGCTGCCCGAAGCACTTCGGAGTACCGCCTGCTCCCCATGTTCAGTCGCCCCCTTCCATCAGCTTGTCCCTGAGTGCTTTCAGCGCCCGGTGCTTCTGCAGGTAGACATAATCGACGGAGCAGTTGAGTTTGTCCGCAGTTTCCCGGGCGGACAGCCCTTCCGCAAAGATGAGAGTGAGGATCTGCCGTCGCATCAAAGTGAGTTTGGAGAACGCAGCGGCAAGCCTCTCCTCCTCAAAATCGAACTCGCCCTGACTGATTGGAAAAGGATCTTCGTATCCAACGGGTAAATCCCGGTTGGGCTGCTCCAGCGAAACCTCCCATCGCCTGTGTTTTTGCCTGCGCAGGTAGTCAATTTTCGCATGGCCGACCACCAGCTCCATATAAGCGGTGAAGCGCCACAGCAGGTTGAGGTCGTCATCTTCAATGATGAAACGTGGTTCAATGTCCACAGCTCATGCCTCCCAGCCATGCCATCCCGGCAGACGCAGTGCGCCTGTCGAATGACATGCCGAGATGGCATGCGTTTTTTGAATTTCATGGTGCAGGTTCGCTAACGCATGAAGGACATGTGAATCACCCCCTTCCCATGAGAACGCAAAAAGGCCGCGCCATGTGTAAACACAGCGCGACCTTCCAATGTCTAAATGTATATATGAACATGCAGCTACTTGTTTCCAAGTCGCTGCATGATAAACGGTTTTTTGTAATTTTTTAAATTGTCGTCGTCGGTTGAAGTTGGCGGCGGCAAATCATATTTTGCCGGCCTCAACCTTGAGGTGGCCGGACATATATTGGTCTCCTTTCCGAAAACTATATTGTCATATCAGCACATAGCTATGCGCTAATATCTTGATGAGCGTAGAGAGTACGGCACGGAACAAAGGGGCTCCGCTCAGTTATTCGATTTCCTGTGGGATATCGCGGAACAAATCGTCATCGAAAAACTCTGCGATACTTATACCCAGTCCGTCGCATAGTTTTTTCACTGTTGTTACACTAATATCCCGGCGTTTCGGATTCCTCATGCTATAAACGGTAGAGGGAGTCACGCCTGCATCGGTTGCAAGCGTTGTGTACTTTTTATTATTTTGAGCACATAGCCGCTCGAATCGCTCAACAATAGCATCTTTGATCTTCACGCCCTCACCGCCATTCGTGAGAATTCATCATATCAGTTTACACGCACGGGCGTATACGCATGTGCGTAATGGCGGTATGTATTTTGACAAACAGCTTAAAGCGGTTGGCGCGTGTTCTTGCTTATACAGAAAAGCCTCCCATTTCTGAGAGGCCTTGCATAAATCGCAATTACTAAAACAGATCTATGTTCATAAGCATTTCATCAACATCTGATTCTATTGCTGACATATCCTCAGCTCCGATGTTCTCACGAACCGGAGGTGTACCTGCGAACTTTTCGTCAATTATTGCCCGTATTAGTGATTCCAGGAGCTTGCGGCTATAACCTGGCTTACTGATAAGGTTCTTTTGATTACCTGGAAGCAGCGCGTCGGGATGTGCCGTGATATACTCTGTAACTGCCAAAACCACAAACTCACTCTTTTTGTTTCCGAGGCTTTCAAGTAAATCTCCGGCCTGGACCTTTGCATCTGTTTCGGCAGTCCACTGAAGCGTGAAGCGATACTTGTCTGAAGTTATCACGCGATATCACTGGCGCTATCGTGACCACCTTTCATGGAGAGCTTCTGAAGCTGTGCCGCAGCAAGCATTCCATACCCAATGGCATTTGCTTTGGGATCGAGCAGAAAATCAGCTTTCGTGACCATAGATGAGCTTTCAAGCAAATCTTTGAACAATATCGCACCACCGCCTATGAATATGACTGGATTCGAGCGCAGATCGACCTGTAATTCGCGAAGTTTGTCAAGTATCGTATCAGCGTGCTTGGCTGCTGATTCGCGGATGGTCTTTATAACGTCGTCCGGCAGTATTGTTTCCCGCCCCTCTATGGCGGCTATAATATGGTCGTCTTCGATCTTCATGTCGTGCTGCGCGCCGACCTTGCCAATGATATCGTTGTTCATAGTGATAGTGCCGAGTTCAAGGCTGCGGCAGAACTGAAGATCGGGTTTACCGTTGCGCAAGAGCAGAACATCAGTAGTATATCCGCCAACATCCACTATGAAGATACGCTGCGTACTAAGCAAGAGGCGGCTCTGTGGAACGACAGCGGCATATGCCTGCGGATAGGCGAACACGCGGCGAATAGTAAGGCATAATGGCTCGCCGTTGTATACGAGCTTGACGCCGGCACGTTTGAAATAAGCTACGAACTTTTCCCTGAGAGTGCTGTAATGCTCCGGTGGCAAGCCCACCGCAAGGTCTATGTCAGCCAAAGGCGGCAAGTCTCCGCGTGATATGAGTTCGCGAGCTATGGCAAAGAGCGTCAGCACGAAGTAACGGTCATCCTTTGTCTTATCGCGCATATAGGGGATTCGCGACCCTGTGAGCGCCCAGAATCTGCCGTCAAACTCGATTATATGCTCGGCGAGCGGCGGCTTCACCGAATGTTCGGCAAGGCCTGCGACGAAGCAGTCGCTTTGGGTCTTTATGGCATAGTTGCCATGGTCAACTGAAATTAGCATTATAAGTCCTCCCGATTTTCATTTGATATATTACACGGATGAGCAAACGCATTTGCAACAAGAATACGCATTTTGCTCTGGAATACGCATAAAAAGAGCAGGCTAGGATTAATCAAAACCCTGCCTGCCCCTGTACATGAAGGGCTATGCGTTGAGTCCGCGATTTAGACAGCACTCCCAGACGTAATCATCCAAACCGTTGTAATTCGGATCCCAAAGGTATGTGCCGAAATGGATGCCCATGTGCCTAAGAAGATTTGTGAGTTCCCCATACCCATTTCGGACATGCGGGTTCTTCAGGAAGTCCATGTCAAAGGCTGTCATTATCCGCTTCATGCCGAGGCTTTGCAGCTCTGCCAGCGTAGCCTCCAGCCGTTTCAGCGAGTTGACGCCGGGGACGGCTATGGCTGTCTGCCCGGTGAGTTGGTAAACAACGTCGGCTTTCAGCGGCCCCTCGATCAGTATGATGCGCTCCCTGACAAGCCCGGCCATATGTATCCAGCCTTCAGCCCCGCAGCCGTTTGCGCCGCCCTCGATGTCAGCGCTGGATACCCAGCGGTATTTCCTCTTTGCTTGGTCGTCCCTGCGCACCTGCAGCCCCTGTATCCGGCCTTGGGCATCCCGTACCGGTATCAGAATGCCGCGCCGCATGGAAATAAACGTCCACTGCCCGCCGCTGTCCAAGTAAAAACCCGGCACGCCGGCGAGGTTGCAGCCCATATCCAGCAGCGCTTTTGCCAGAACCTTGACACCGATGACCGGTGTGGTGCGGTACTCGTTTTCGGAGACCGCCTTTTGCGGCAAACCGCGGTCTAGCAGGTTTTTTTGGTGATCCGGCGCCAGGGACAGCAAAGACAGCAGCGCGCTGTAGGCCGCATGGCGGGCGTCTATATCAGCAACGGGCAGCGTGACGTTCCCCGGTGCTGTTAGCGCGGGGGTCCCGCCCTGTTTTTCATAGGGCGGTTTATCCCCATTCGCGGAACCGTCGCTGCCGAGCCTGCGCTTCAGCTCGGAAAGCACACCGGACCGCGGCGTGCTCGTATAGTACGCGTAGAAATCGAATATGCCGCCGTTCCAACCGCACCGCGCGCACCTGAACACATCTTTTGCTAAGCTGATATTCAGGTGCCTGTCTTTTTTTTGTTTTCCCCTGTCGCATTTGGGGCATGGCACGTAAAACGAGCTTTTGCCCTTAGGCGGTATTTCAAGTGGCAGAAGCGGGATTATGTCCGCCATGTGGATTCTTTCCATGCGGCCTCCTTTCTGAAACCCCCCGGGCGGCCGCATTGGCTGCCCGGGGACTATCCGTTATGTTATGCCGTAGCCGCAAGGGCGTGGTCGCAGATCAGTTTGGCGGCAGTGCTGAGCGCCGGATCCCCAGTGAACTTTTCCGCGACCCAGACAAGGGCTTTAGGGTCGGCGGCTACCATGTCGCCCAGGGTTTTCCCCTTGTATTTGCTGATGGGGCAAGGCATTTTCATGGCGCTGTCCAGCGGGTCCTCATCGGGCTGCGGCGCGGGGCTTGCCACGCTATCATCCGCAGCGCCGGCGCTTTCCTTTGGCAATGCCGCATCTGCTTGCGGTATTGCCTGCCCAGTTTCCTCATCGGCTGCAGGCGCCGGGTCGACGGGCTGACCCAGCTCGTTTGCGGCGGGGTCGTCGAAGCTGTCCCCGGCGGCATGGAACTGAAGCCCGAAGCCGGCGTTGCGGAGGGCGATGCCCAACGCCGCCGTCTGAGCCCATTCGCGGGGGCTGACGGTCGGCTTTTCGGGCAGGTATCCCCGCGAAGCTGTCGCTTCCGACAGATAGCAGTCCACAGGGTCCATATAGTTTTTGTATACCCTGGCCGTCGCCACGAAGCAGTCTTTGCCGGCGGCCACGCTGAGCGTGAAGCGGCCCTCCGGGTATTTTAGGCGGAACCACGCGACCTGCGACATTACTGGCAGGCGCAGCCGTGCTTCCCCGGTATTCATGTCCGTATACTCCACTGCCAGCGGCGAAGGGTCGAACCCCTCCACCGCGTTGATTGTGCCGATTCTCGTCAGAGCGGCTGGTTTATCGCTGCTGTTCATCAGGAAGCCTCCTTTGCTATTTCTGTATAGGTCTGCCGGTACTGGATCCAGACCGGCAAAACGGTCTGGATGACCTTTGCGACCGTCACCCGGTAGCAGCCGGCGTCATCCCCCGGCGCGAAACTCGTGAAGCGTTTCCGGTAGTCCTGTATGACCCGGAGCAGGCTTTCGCGGGCGGTTTCCCTCTGCTTCTGTATGTTGGCGTCGGCATCCATGCCATAACGCCGCTCCATGATCAGGTTCTGAAAATATGCGTCGACTAACTGGTAGTGCCAGCAGAGGTCTTTCGGGGCCGCGCTCTGTGGCGCGGTCTTTGCGAACATCTGAAGGGTTTCCAGCACAGATATTCGGTATAGCAGCTCCTGCTGCCGCAAAATGTCGGCAGGCCCCGGCATTGAAACCAACAGCGCACTGTCGAACTTGTTGGAAAAGTCGTAATAGTTTTCGAGTGTCGTGGGCATTTGCAGTCTCCTCCTTAGTAATTGGCTGCCATAGCGTGGCTGCTGCTTGCGATCCTGTCGGCCAGCATGGTGCCGCGTTTTTCCGCGTCGGTTTTGTGTATCGCTATGCGGAGCGCCTTGCGCTCCCCGACAATAGCGACCCGCTGTTTTGCCCGCGTTATGGCGGTGTAGATCAGCGGCCGCTTGAGCATTACGTAATGCCCGGTCTGGATGTTGACTATGACCGACCGGTACTCGCTGCCCTGCGATTTATGAACGGTGCAGGCATAGGCAAGTTCTAGGAGGTCAAGCTCCTGATGCTCATACTCAACAGTGCGGCTGTCGCCGAAGTCGACCCGGACGACCATGTCGCCGTCACGGTCCTCGATGCTTGTGATATAGCCGATGTCGCCGTTATTGACATCGCCCTTGTTTTTGATCTGCATGACCTTGTCCCCCTGCCGGAAGACCCTGCGGCCAAACGAGACTTGGGGCTTGCCGGGCGTCGGCGGGTTGAGTTTTTCGCGCAGGCGGTCATTCAGCGCGTTGACGCCGGTTTCAGTCTTTTTGCGGTAAGGCGTCAGCAAAGCCACGTTATCCACGCCGATCCGTTTCACCTCGCCCAGATAGAGGTTTTCGATTATTTCCGCAGACTGCTGGAACCCCGGTGATTCATGCATCGTAAAGTCGCAGCCGTAGTCCAGGCCCGCCTCATTGTGCCTTATGCGTTTCGCGTTAGTTGCAATAAGGCTGCCACTGTCCTGACGGAACACATGGTCCAGCTTGACCACCGGGATCCGCCCGCAGGCGATAAGTTCGTTGAGGACCGCGCCCGGCCCCACGGATGGGAGCTGGTCGGCGTCGCCGACAAGGATAAGCTGGCAGCCCGGCGGCAGCGCGTTCAGCAGATGCCTTGCCAGATAAATGTCCAGCATGGAAACCTCGTCCACAAGGACAAGGTCGGCGTCCAGACCCTCCGGCTCCCCATACTCGCCGTCGTCCCCGGCCAGCAGGCCGAGGGCTTTGTGGATCGTCGAAGCCGGATATCCGGTACATTGCTCCATGCGCCGCGCCGCGCGCCCAGTAGGCGCGCAGCAGACGACCTTCGCATCCGGGTTAGCTTGGCTGTAGATTTGCAGCAGGACGCTTTGTATCAGCGTCTTGCCTGTACCCGGGCCGCCTGAGACGATGCACAGGTGGGAGGTCAGGCCGCTTTTGACTGCTTCCCGCTGCTCAGGAGCCAGGGCAATGCCCAGCTTCCGCTGTTCAGAGTCGATAGCGGCGTCCAGGTTAAGCCCAAGGCCCGTCTTGCCCATAGCTATCAGTTCGCTTATCCGCCATGCTACTGCCTGCTCTGCCTTGGCTGCCGGCGCACGGTAGGTTTGGCCGCCATATATGACCAGATCGTTGTTTTTCAGGAGGCGGAAAGCCTCGCCTGCCGCCAATGCCTCCGTGAGCCCCTCTGTGTTCAGGAGCTCAACGCATTCGCTGATTAGCGCATGGTTCTCCAGGCAGAGGTGGCCCCGGGTTTCGGCTTCCTTCAGAGTATAGATCAGCCCGGCGGCGACCCGCTCCGGTGAGAGCGGGTCAAGCCCCATGCTTCGCGCTATGGCGTCCGCCGTCAGGAAGCCGATGCCGTGCATGTCGCACAGTCTGTACGGGTGTTCCCGGACGATACCCAGTGTGCCCGGGCCGAATTCTTTGAATATCTTGACTGCCCGGTTCGCTGATACGCCGTGCGGCGCCAATACAGCCACGATGTCCCGCGCGCTGCGGGAAGCTAGGTAGGAGTCGCGGATGCGCTCCAGTTTATTTTTGCTTATGCCATGGATCTTCAGCAGTTCCTCCGGGCGGCCGTCCAGCACGTCCATCGTCTGATCCCCGAAAGCGTCATAAATGCGTTCCGCGGTTTTCTTTCCGATGCCTTTGATGAGCCCGGAGGAGAGGTACGCGACGATGCCCTCGCGGCCCGGCTGGATGATCTCCTGAAAGCCGTCCATCTCAAACTGCGTCCCGTACTTGCTTTTCGCCCAGCGCCCCGTCATTTCAAAACGCAGGCCATTGGTGGTCGGCAGGTAGTAGCCGACTACTTTTGCTTCGCGCACACGGTTCCCGTCGGCGTCCGGCACGTTGCCATGGACGGCGTAAACAGCAATCATATAGCCGCCGGCTTCGGCAGCTTGCGCCGTCTTTGGGTAAATCAGCTTTTTGAAGCTGCATACCATGTTTTCGCCTCCTCCCAGTACGGGGCCAGATCGTCCGCGCCCATTGAAAGGGCGTAATGCAAATGGTCTTTTTCGTATTGCGGATATCGTTGGAGTCCTGGGTCCGCGCTTTCGTATGACAGGCGCTCACTTAGACGGTCATAAACCTCTTTGTTGAATACCTGCACCGGGATCTTGCGTATGGCAGCCGCCATGATCTCGCCGTACATCCCGTCCGAGAGACGGTTTCCGCAGACGAGTAGCTTGCCGCACCCACCTAAAAACCGTATGCCGGCTTCAAGGGCCAACTCCCGCTCATCCTCATAATCGTCGTTCAAAAGGACGGGCAGATAGGCGTGCGGCGCAACCGGTGCCCCGGGGAAATACTGGTGTGCGTAAAACATATACACGCGCGCCGCCATCATGTTACGGATGACGCCGTCAGGCGAATCCGCCCGGCAAGGCGAGCAGATATAAGTCCGCCCGCACCGCGTCCCGATTGGCCTTCTGATCATCATCTGCTCCAGGATCTTCTCCCAGTTGCTCGGCAGGGAGAGCTTTTCATCTTGAACCATTGATTTTTCCCTCCTGTAATTTCGCTCCGCATGCCGGCGCCGATCAGAACGGCAGCTCATCGTCCGATACATCCAATTCCATGAAGTCGCCGGGATTCGCAGTCGACGTATCTGCCGCATAATGCGGCGATGCGGGCTCGGCTTTATTCTTGCCCTCGGCAAAATACTGCCGTTCCGCGACAACTTCGACCGAAACGCGGTTGTTGCCTTCCTTGTCGGACCACTTGCGCGTCTGGATCCTTCCAACCACTGCAACTAGCTGACCTTTTCGAAAATACGAGTCCGCAAACTCCGCGGCCTTTTTCCATGCGACGACGTCGATGAAATCCGTTTCTTTGTTGCCGCTTGTTTCAAAATCGCGGTTGACCGCCAGCGTGTATGACGCGACAGGCGTACCGCTTTGGGTATGGCGCAATTTGGGATCCCTGGTAAGCCTTCCCATGAGAGTTAAATTGTTAAGCATTGTTTTTCCTCCTTAAAATCGGTCAGAGAGGGTATGCCCCCCTCTGCCACTGTTTTTTACTCATACCGCTTGGACTGCGACCTTCACCTTGCGGCTGCCGGTCGTTTTCAAGACGGCGTCGTAGGTATGCGGGTGCGTTTTCTTGAGTAGGTCGCTGTCGACGCGGCGCGTGAACTTTGTGACAAAATCCACTACGAGCTTGTCGGCGGCTGTCTCCAGCATACCGTGCTCGTGTGTGCCCATCGCCTCCGCGATTTTCACCGATAGGGCGGTAACCTCCTTTTCACTTTCTCGGACGCGACGATCCAGGTCTATCTTCTCCTCCTGAAGCGTTGCAATCCGGCGTAGGGCTTTTTCGTGCTTTTTCCCGAACTCGATAGTAATCAGCCCGGGCTGGCTGGCGCCGTAGACGCGGGCCAGCGCTTCCATGGCAAGTTTTGGGTCAACGCCGGACATATCCGGCGGCGTGCCGGTCCGTAGCCTTTCTATAAACTCGTCCAGCCGCTCAAAGATCATGGCCTCGATGTCGCGGTCGCGGTGGACGCGGCGGATAACCATATCATTTTCCGGGTTGGTGCCCCACATACAGGCTATGTCGGCGAAATCAAGATCCATGACCGCCATATAGAAGCGGACTTGCAGCTCGTAATGGTGCGGTATGGCTCCGTCAGCCCAGTCGTCGGCCTTATGCCAGCTCGTGGTTTTGCATTCCAGTATGCCCTTTGCGCCGTCAGGCTCCCGTACCCGGTAATCCAGATTAGCCAGCGCATAAGGGCGGTCAGCGTGTTGATACAAGCCATAGTCTTCCGTGACGGCGTTGCCTGTCAACTTGCCATACCAGTGCGCGACAATGGGCTCCATGAGCAGCCCCATCTCTTTCTGGTTGGCGTTCGAGGAGTCGTCCCGTTCCATAAGGCTCTTTTTCTGCCGATACAATTCCAGTGGCGTCGTCCAAGGGTTTTCACCGAAAACAACTGAAACGTCGCTGCCGCCAAGGGCGTACTCAATATCGTCATCCGGGCCGTGTTCACGGCATTCCAGCCACCGTTCACGGCTCATGCCTTTTGTGATGCACAACAATTTCGGCGCGCTCATTGCCAACCCACCGCTTTCGCGTAGTCGTATTTCGACCAGTTCAATGTGAGCGCCCGCGCCATGGATTCCTCCAAAAACAGCATCTTGCCCTCAGGCGTTTTTTCGGTCTTGAGCATGAACATGATCTCCTGCATCGCCATGAAAACGTCGTGCGCCGTCGCTGTCCCGCCGCCGTAGGCCATCTCGAACATGGCTATAGCCTCCAGCGCCGTTTTCTTCGGCATTCGGAGATTTTTGCAAATTGCAGCCATGGCGTTTACAGGGTGGTCGAGGATCACGGTCGTCAGCTTTTCCAGCCTCGCCACCGAATCCTCAAACTGGGCGAACAGCATATCGAGCCTGGCTTGGAAGTCCCCGACATTAGCCTGCCCACGGTGTTCAGTGGACACCATGCCGCCGATATGGATTGGATACCGCAGCCCCAGCAGCAGTGCCGAGACCTTGGCGGAGGCGACGCCGGTGTCCGATGTGGAGAAACGGATGCCCGGTATGAGTTTGGCGGCGACTGCAGCCTTGCCTTGCGCAGCCAGCGTCTTGTGGTAGCTCCCGAGCAGTTCGTCCTTTTGGTCCGGCAATGACCAAGCCGCGCTTGTCAGCGAGTGGTCGCTGTAGCCGGAATCAAATGTGTTGCCGGGGAAGCGCTCGTCCAGCTTGGTTTTGATGCTCCCCATCAATTCCCCTATTGGAAGGATGGAGTAGTCCTTTTCGTCCCCGGAGTGGACGGCTGAGATCTTCTGGTCGCGGATAAGCAGCAGCGTGGCTGCGTTTTTCTGCGTCGCCAGACAGTCGTTGAGTATACGCGCGAGGGAACTGCGCGGGAGTTTCAGCAGAGCGGTGCCGCTGACCTTGGCGCGGTCCAGCAGGCTCTTATATGCCGTGTCCCGCACCGGGTAGCGCGTGCCATTCATGCTGATGGCGAGCCCAAGGTTTTTAGCTGTGTCCTTTACGGCGTCCTCGCTGACGAGGCTATTGAAAGCGGAGAGGTCGTTGTCCCTGTAGAGCGGCGAACTCTCGTCCAGCGGCTCAGCGCAAAGGGATTTTACCTCTGTGCGCTCCCATTGGCTGTCTGCTGCCTGTTTGACATGGTAGGTCATCATGTCGGCGAGGCTGTTGAAGTGCGTTGCGTAGCTGTCTTGATAGGGTTGTAGCATGATGCGATTCTCCTTTCCTTTTATGGCGGCCATGCCGCCCTGATATACAAAACAGCGCCCCGCCACCGGAACGCTGTTTTGCCCAAAGTATAGGACCGGAAACAAAAAAAGTGCCATCCACGGAATAAATCCGCAAATGGCACTCTGTAACGCTGAAAAACTGTGCGCGCTTGTTTCTAACGGCTCTGATACTTTACGCAAGTATTGTATCACTTCAGGAGTTCCGCGTCAATGCCTAGTTCGGCCTAATATTTACAATATTTACACATTATTCATGGCATTTTTAACGTTTTCGGTTGACACAAACAAATACTGTGCGATATAATTATCCGTGTGTATGCAATTCATCACTCTGATATTGAAAGGTGTTGCTTAGATATGGAATTGACACTAAACGAACTTCAATTTATGACCGTGTTGTGGTGTGCGGACGCTCCGCTGTCAAGTTCGGAAATTCTCAAGCGTTCTGTAGATAAAACGTGGAAAGACGCATCCCTGCACACGATATTAAATAAGCTTATTGATAAAGGAGCGATTGCGGAACACGGATTCGTAAAAGATGGCAAATCCATATCACGGACTTTTATTCCGGCACTGTCCTGTGAGGAATACTATAAATTGTTTTTTGCAAGCCATATGACAAAGGACATACCAATGATACTCTCGGCTTTAATGAATAGGGCAGATTTAGACGCCGAAACAATAGACAAGTTGGAAAAAATAATCCAAGACAGACGAGTGGAGTCGGTTGAATGATTATCGAGTATTCCCTAATAATGGCTGTTCTGTTATTCAATTTGGCTATGATAATAGTTGCCCTGCTTAGGCGCAGGACTGGTTTCCTGACGAAATACAGCACTCCGGCGTTAGTTTTGCTTGCGTTGTTCGGCGCACTGAGGGTTGTTTTACCTGTTAGCTTTCCATTTACTTATGTCATAAGCTCGTTTGATACTATTCCGAAGCTCGAATCGGTGTTGGCTAATGATGTATGGCCAGGAACTTCCAGTATAGAATTGCTTACTATTATATTACTGATATGGGGAGCCGGTTCTTTGATTATGCTGCTACGGATAGCACGTAATATACTAACGGAGAATATGTATCGGCAACGATACAGGGTAGCCGAAAGCAAACACGCCGAACACTTTGCACGGGAACTGCGATTGAAAAACACAAAGATTATTGTGTCGCCTGACGTCGTAGTGCCGTATGTTACAGGGTTTTTCAAAGCGAAGGTATATCTTCCAGATATTGAAATGGAGGATGATGTACTTAGACTAGTATTAAAACATGAATATCAGCATTTTAAGTCTCGGGACATATATATTAAGGCGTTTTACTCCCTGCTATCAATCGTGTTTTGGTGGAATCCGATAGTGCATGTTTTTTTACGGGAACTTGACCGTTTGCTTGAAATACGCTGCGATGAATCTATGACCATCCACATGGATGAGTGTGAAAAAACTCTCTATTTGGAATCGTTGCTTTTTATCGCGAAGCACATCCAAACGAAAACGGTAGCAAAACCTGCAAGTGTATCAGCCTTTGTCCATGCGGAGCAATACGGGTTAATGGAACAGCGGTTTTTACTAATCAATAAAGGTGGTGGAATAACATCCTCAATTAAGCAACTCATTTCAATGGCTCTGGTTGTGATAGTATTTGTGGCGTCTTTTATGGTCATTATCCAGCCTGCTTACATGCCAACCGGTAACGATATGGAGGGTGTTTTTGAATTAGGCCCTGAAAACACATATATACTTCATACGCAAGATGGTAAGTATTTGTTGTACGTTGACGGCGAATTTGTTTATGAACTAAGCGAAAGCTCTGTTAAAACAGAATACTTTAAAGAAGTGCCAATTATTAAGGAGGATTGATCGTTATTAAAAAGTTAGTTTCAATAGCTATAATTATTATTGCGTTATTTACTTTTCCACTTGCTGTTACTGCGACCGAAACGAAGGTTGCTGTAGATAATACAGTAACTGGAGGCGAATACGAAACCACGCACATGGAAGTAACACAGTGGTACAGCAGGGTTAATAACGGAGTCTTGGAAGTACGCCTGTGGTCAGTGACATACGGTTATTGGAAAACAGATTGGATAGTAGTTACATAATCAAGTAAACAAACAATAACTAATTGTTAAGCATCCCATGCAAACGGTAGAAATTTCGCTTTAAGCGGTGATTTTTTCTAAAACGATTCGTTTTGTCACAAAATGTTGGCGCACAACAGATCTGATTATATTCATACGCCTAGTGGCGCTCGCAACAAATAGGTTATCAGTGTCATAATTGTGGCACTACTGCAAGAGGAACAATGGTAGACCGATGGATATATTGCGAGCCGTAAATGTTTTTACTAAACAGATAAAGGCTGATCCATTAAGTGGGTCAGCCTTTATCTGTTCTCGCGGTACGGGCGCCCTTGCATATCAAGTCCGAATATGAACGGCACAAAGTCGGATTTGTTAAAATCGGTGAGAGGGTCTATATGTCCTCTCGCCCAATGCACTTCTCACATCACCTTGTTTTGCCCCCCTGTTTTAATATTAAAGTGTAGAAATAATTGAAAATTACAACTAATACTGTGGATTTTACGTTGACGACAGTGGTTGGCGTGTGTTAAATTAAATACTGTCAACGCAATCAGTTTGTATTTGCGCGAATTCCGAAAAATAACGCACATGGAGGACACTATGAAGAGAAAGCTTACACTCACAGTCGCAATTGTTCTTATTTTATCTACGTTTTTTAGTATGAGCGCGCTGGCTGTAGTAATAACCCCAAATGGTTATAACACTACGTTTGCAACGGCTCAGGAAATTCAACGGAATCAGACTACACCGGAATCACGTTTAGCAATTGATCTTAGCAAGGAACAAGTTGTTGTTGGAACACTCCCTACGCTCGGCGCAGAACATTGGTATAAGGTATATTTGCCTGCAAATCCGCTAACAGTATTATCGGTGAACACATATAGTGCAACTGTAGATGTATATGATGCAAGCCTAAACACCCTTTATAGCGGCTTTTTTGTTAAAGACTTTGTGGAAGGCATAGCAGCAGTGTATGTTGAGATTCTTACGGCAGGCTGGTATTACATAAAAGTGTATTCCGGATTAGGCGAGTACCGCATGACTATTGGAAACCCTAACTACAATCTTGACACTCTGACATTCCCTGCATCAACACTAACGCTAGGACCAGGTATAACTTCAGCAGAAACATCAATTGATCTAACTAGCACTGCTGGCCTGCCTCGTGATGCGATTGTCTATCAGGTTTTGTTAGAAGGGACTAGATCAGGAACAGTCTCAAATGAAAAACGATCTGTAAAATATGCCAATGAAACCAACTTCATGCAAGGAAATATAGTTTTTACTGTTGCTGTTCCCACCTTGCAAAACAAAATGCTAGCAAATAACTGGACAATCAAGTGGGAGGGTACCGCCAGTGCTACCCGTACTCTTGCTCCAGCAGTTAGATTCCGTGTTATCTACCCAGTTCTGCCACCTGTATAATAATAAGAGATTAACGCAGTAATAGTCATCATAGCGTACATGTCCGATGCAGAAGGCAACTGCATCGGACATGCCTAACGTGAATGAGGCATACGTCATAGATCTTTTATTAAGTCAGCAGAAAGGACAGGAAAATGGTTGATGGAATTAAGTCACGTTCGTTGCTTGTCAATCCTTATGAGAACAACAAAAGAGCAGCGAGTTTCACAAACACTGTTGCGAGTGCGGCGGGGGTGGAAAAAGATAGCGCATCTATTTCTTATGAAGCGCTAAAAATCCGTCAGGAGCTGATGATGCTCAACACCCTCACATCAATCAAAGGACAGCCTATACAGGATTTGGTAGTGAAGGACAATGTGCTGACTCTTGAAGCGGGCGCATATTACAGGTTCCTTATTAGTGGCGACCAGTATATGATCATCACCGGCAGGGGCGGAGTCATATCAGATGTTCCGTTCGACCACATAGCCGAAGAATGCTTTAACAGTGACAGCACTTATTTTTCTGAGGGAACATATAAAGTTTTTGAAAGGATGCAGTTATTCTTTACAGCGCTTAACCAAAAAAGCACATGGTTCTTGCGCACTGAGTTCACTAAGGAGGAGGTTTTAAGCAACTGCGCCAAACTCGGCATCAAAGCAGGTGATTGGGTAGAAGTAAACAATGCAGGAGAAGTGAACCGCTTCTATTTATGTGAAAACGGCACTCCTTGGCCGGAGGGTCAAATTGAACATAATATCTTTTCGTTTTCCGTCAAAGACTGGCGGCAAGACGGATGTACCGCAGATTCAGTTTTTCTCATCAATGGTAAAGAGTATAAAATGGATGAGAACGGTCATATCAATATCCCTAAAGGTGAGCCTGTAATTTGGGGATATAATGTAACCCTGCCTAAAGAAATTGCTGAGAATTTACGCCGGATAAATGGCATACCTGAACCAGTTTCAAATAATCAGGCAACGTAGGAACGGTGATTATCAACAATGTAAATGACAAGGCGCGAAATGGGTTGAAATAAAAAATAAAAGGAGCATGTTAGGTAATGAAAGTTAGAAAAATCTCTAGGAGACTGTTATCTCTGGCATTTGTACTACTCATCATCAGTACAATGACACTTCCAGCATTAGCCGCCTCAACAGGTGCGAAAACCATGACCGGCACAATGAGCCTTGGCCTTGATCCAAATCAAAGGGGTACTTCAACACAGGCAACAATAATAATTTCTGGGCTGCCACCGAATGCAGTTGTTACGAAAATAACGATTGACGCAAACACAATGAACTATTCTGGCGCTATTTTATCAGAAAAGTGTAGACTTTCTTCAAGCAACATAAGTGGGGAAGTCGTTAATCCCTGGGGTTCCGGTAACAAGACCGTTTTCACTGCCGGTGTTCTTGGCAGTTTAGCAAATGGAACGTACAAGGTAAGCTATGATGGCTGGAATGCTAGTTCACTTAGCTACGGGTATAAAACCTACACAAGCATCAAGTTTACACTTGAGTATGTTTAAGTAAACAAACCATTAGAATTCGTTGCCTGTCATAAGAATGAAAACATATGTGTGCCAGATGTGTTCCAACCCAGCATCGGGCATAATTTGAAGGGAACAAAATGATAGAAGGTATCAATCATCGAAATTTCATGTTTCTTAACGCATTTTTTAATAAAGAGACTTCAAGTAAAGGGGAAACGGAATCCGCAGGATTTCAGCACCGATTTACTAGCTACAAAGATTTCCCAAAAGCTGACCCACCCATGAGCGAGGAAGATTTCGAAAAGGCTATTTTTGAATTAGGGAAAAAGGAGTATGCCAACGGTGAGCTTGAAAAAGGTCTTCCATCGAACGAACGTAAGCGTTTGATGCTGAGCTATTTATCCGTTGTATCTCCAGATCGAGATAAAATAATAACAAAGTCGTTAAACAGCATACCTTTTCGTTTGAGGGGCGCTCAACTTGGTTACTCGGAATTTTTTAGCAATAAAGAGACCGTTGCTATATACTCCCCGAATGTTGGCTGGTCACAGGTCATCACAAAAGCAGAAGGAGCGAGAACAAGTCAGTTTTATAGTTTCTATATGGCAGGAATCACAGAAGCAATGAACGCCGAAAAAGGTGGCGCGAACACACAATTATCGGCAGCGGGGATTGCCATTGACACGAAAGCATGACTGCTAAATATGCTGCGTACACTTAAAAAGTGAGCCGCTTCAGTGAATTCCACAGAGGTGTCTATGAAAAAGACTGAATATGGATAGGCTATGACAACAAACTGGTAGGTACTGCATATTGACTCGCTCTATTATGCACTTGCATCAACACCAACTCACGAGTTCGGCAATTATTTTACAACTTTATTTGGAGGATTTACTTAATGATTAAGGAACTAAAACTGCGAAAAATTTTGGCGCTTGTCTTGGTATTTAGTGTATTTGCAGCGCTTGTTGCATTTTCCCCTAACAGCGAAGAAGCTTTGGCGACGCCGTATAGTAATTATATTACGATTGAAGGGTCGCTTGCTTCAGCGGGTGATGTTTTTACTACCGAAGTCACTGTCGATTACTCATTAGCTCCGAAATTTCACATTTTCTATGTTAGAACTGGATATACAGGATTTTCTGTTAAGGTGACAGATATCGACAACAATAGTTACACTCGACATATGAACGGCGCTAATATGGGTTCGCCAACAGGACGGGAGTGGACTCCACTTTGGAATGCGGGAAACTATACCGGAGAAGTTACATATCAAATCACTGTAACTGTCAATGGCGCTTATGCAAACGACTGTTCTTTTGTAATAATAATTGACACCCATGAAGCGGGAATGAATGCGTTGAGCGGACCGAATTATATTGTTCCACTTGAAAGGTTCTTGGACATGCCTCCCGTAGGCAGCCCTATCCTTTCTAACAATCTGTATAGATCATTCATGATCCCAACTGGAGATATGGAAGAGTATTATTCTTTTGTGGCAACAGGAAACGATACAGTATCTTTTCAATCTGCATATGAGGGGCTTAGGTTTAGAATTGAGGATCCAGCGGACAATAATGCTTTAGTATTTGGTACTGATACCGCTTCCAACAGCCTCGCGCATTCAGTTGATACAAATGGTGGTGGAAGGAATCATTTCACTCGATGGAATTATAAAACTTTAACACCGGGCAAAAAATACTATGTCGTGCTATATAGGGCAAGCACATATAGTAGTTCCCCTGGATATATAGACTCTTCATACGCGCTATCAAGTCCATATGTAAGCATTGCTGTTGGAGGGCCTCGTCTGCGGCCTGTCAACATGGAATTATACGAATCGAGTACGACTATGTCTGTCAACAGTACAACAACATTCTCTGACAGGTCAATTCTTGTTAGCGGGCTACCGAAATCTGCTTATGTAACCAGATTTGAAGTTACACATAGGGGTACTACATTATCCAATTTTAAAGATTTTCGTTACAGGTATGGAACTACAGCATGGACAACAAGCGTGGGCATGTATCCCGTATTCACTGTTCCGTACACTTACCTCGGTGCGAACAACACACCAGCGAACGGAACATGGTGGGTTGGCTATAGAGCAGGGTGGCCTCCTTTGACGATTACCCCAGGTATGCGGTTATCCTACTATTATGAACTGGGCAACTTTGAGCAAGGATGATAAAATGGGCAGAATAGATGGTTTTCGCATTCAAAGCAGTATTAATAACACAAAAGACGTTAGCGATTTAAACCTCAAAATGCCTTATATGCTGCGGGATAGTGTCCCGCAGCATATAAGGTACACTGGTGTACAAAGTAGGGACACAATTTGCAAAACCCCGGAGATCGAGCATTACAACAACTATAATAACGCCGGCCTCCATATAAGCAGCGCTGATGCCAAACCAGCCACCGAAAAAGATGTGCTGGAGTCCAGTATCTTTTCACATGAATTATATAGCATATATACGAAGCCCGTTGTTGATGTGTTTGTGTCAAGTGTGGATCACAAACCGCCGTTGCAGTTTAATAGAATGTTTGATCCGGAAGTCGCGAGAATAACTGCTTACATGAAACAAGGCATACAGGATTACATGGCTGGCAAAGCTGGTGCTGATGAAATTACTAAAATTATCGAAAACGCATATCGTGACATACTTACATATAATATTTCGTTGGGTAATACCGACGGAACCGACCCCCATTACAATTCCCGGCTGTTATTTGATACTCAGGCTCACTTTGCATATACGGCAGGGTGTGAGAATATCATGGCAAATAATGCGGAGGGGGCTGCTTATGCTAAAGAGAACTACGGTATGAAGCCCAACCAAGATGGCTTTACATACTACAATTCGAAGTACTATTTCTTAAACAAAGAACTACAGGAAATTGGGAAAGATGCAATAGCTCAGGTTGCACAGAAAGAGGGATTTGATTTCTATGATGTCCAAGGTTTGAATAAAAACTTTAAGGAATCAGGATCGTATTGTTTTAACTTTATATGGCAAATTTTAGCACCGAATGTAAAAATAAAGAATACAGGCATCGCGCCGCCAAAAGATTTTATTATGTTCTTCACCCCTCAGCGTTTCAGCAAGGAAGCATTTGATAACGGCGCCTATCAGATTATTTCTGCGAACGACCCCACTCGTACTGACGGTCACGGGGGTTGGGATTTCTATATTAAGGTGCCTAAAGGCGCGGCGCTATTTAAGACGTTGCCATTTTGGCTGAATCGAGGTACGTTTACCAACCGAGAAGGAAAAACCTTTGTCGCTTGGGATATTACAAAGCATATCAACTTCAATGCCGGCGACGATATGCGGAGCCGTCTCAAGGAGTTCTTCGCTGAATACGTGAATACATTTCTAAATGGTGACCTTATTATTTGGAGCAATGGCACAAAAACCATCCATGATGTGCCTTTCGATTACTTCTTTGATGAGAACAGGAAGTATAACGGAAGCGAGTTGGCTTCTGCCGTAAAACAAAACGACTTTGTGAGCAATTTCGAGTTTCGTATGTTTTAGTTACGGTTTTTGAAGCTTGAAACTATCTTGTCCGATGTGAGCAACCATCGGCGACCAATCCCCTCATCTCCCGGTACTGGGGGATGAGGGCGCGATGGCTATCGACTGCTTCGAGAAAAGAATAAATATATTGACGTTAGAACTAACACTTTAGCAGTTTTTCGCTACATTGTGGTTAGTTTGCAGTACCCACTGTCCCAAATATGACCGGTGCGAGGCCGTTATTTTTCAAAGAGCGTGGAGAGGGGTCTATATGTCCTCTCGCCCAATGCACTTGCGCCTTGTTTTGTACCCTCTGTTTTTATGTAATGTGTAGAAATGTTGGAAAATTCCAACTAATACCTGTGAAATCTGTTGCTTTAAAGCCGTTAAATCTGTTGCTTTAAAGCCGTTAAATTGTGTTGACACAAATGGTGCGTGTGTGGTATGATACCGGTAAATGCTTCATATAACAGTGGGACAATACCTCAAATAGCCTCAGACAATATGACAACAAACAGCAATGGAATGGCATCAACTGTATTGACGTTAATGCTTCTGCCGAGCGCTCACTTCAATAGGTATGTAGTTTCATCGTATACAGTTCATCTGTATAAATTAGCGACAGTTAAGATAACACTACCACTTGGTTACAGTGCCACCTACTCAGGTGACGCTGTGAAGGATGTTTACCATTTTGGGGGTACAACTATTTAGAAAACCACTTGCGTTATACTCCTGAGAACGCAGAGCATAAGCATGGATGCAAAATAATAATATGAGAGGGATTTTAAAATGACTGTTAACAATGTTACGGTAAACAACCAATACAATCAGTTCGATAGTTATGTCCTCGGCATTGGAGCCTCGAGTAACGACTTAGAGCAGGAAAACACTCAGCTTAAAGAGCTAATAGACGAATATATACAAGATACTTTCACGTTCGGTAATAAAGAAAATGAGGCTGAGAAGAATTATCGGGAAACGTTGGAGCGGTTACAGGCGTTCGCTAAGCAGTTTTTCTTAGACTCTATGGCAAAAGATCGGACATTCGTGCCGCTAGAAGGGCCAAAACCAGGTGATGATATAGCTATTGGGAGAGCAGTGCTTCCCGGAAAGATGCCCCACATTGACGATTTTATGTCGCCTGAGTTAAAAGAACAACCAACTGGGATGTACGACCCTGTTGCGGCGACGGCGCGTCATAATGCTTTGATAGGCGCCTTAAATGATTGGTCGCGAGCAACGGATGAATACTATAAGAAAGCGTTTAGCGACGAAATCCTTAGCCAACTTTGGGTTGCAGAAATGCCAGAGTTACCAAGAGGCGTGGCGAGAAATATTAACGATATGAGTCCGGAAGAACTCGTGTCGAAATGGGGATATAATAAGAAAGCTGATTCCGACTGAGCAGGAAAGCGTCTGAAACATCAAATGTATGCTGAGGTTCTTGAATGTTTCCGTTGACTCGGTCAATCAGTTAATATGAAAATGTACCAAAGGCTTCATGTCAATATCAACACGAAGCCTTTAGTCTTTTCACACTCTCAACGTAATAACCGCTTCCACAATGCTGTCTCTCGACAGTTCGCTTGTCCTGTAGATATCCTCGCAGAACGGTTTCAGGCCGAACGCCATGCCCGGTGATTCGACGTCCATGCTCAATTGTTGTGATTAGGGAATCAAAAGTGTTCCTCTGCTTCCGGCCCCGGCGGGACAAGGGCTGTGCCTCTTGCCCTTTCATATGAACCGAATCTCCTTGGGTCCAAATACCCCGAGTTTGTGAACCTGTATTCGGTAATCATATGCGCATCGTAGTCGTAGTCGACTTTAACATGGATGATGCCGTTTACTAGGCGCGTATCCAGCGGGAAATCAAGCGAGTCCCATTCCTCGCGGGATATGAGCCTGCAGGTTTCCCGATATAGGAATAAAACTGTGCTGTCTGGTAAAGCGACCGGGAATTCCACCGCTCTATAGGTATCCTTCCACTGCCGGAATTCCGCATGTGTCCTAAATATGACGCCTTGGCCATAGTAGTGGTATGCGCTGCCATCAGCCGGTTTTTCTATGTAGCGGATGTACTGCTTTTCCCAGTTTTTCGTGGAATAGCCGGGGCGTCGCTGGTTCGGCGCCACGCACTCCCAGGCATTCACCGTAGCGTGGTAGTAAACCCCGCTGTCACCAGTCGCCCTGTCATGGCCAAACAGAATGAACAATTTTTCGCGTTTGCCGATATGCTTGAGGGCTGCGGCGTCCGCAGAAACCCATGGTCCGCCGCCGGTGTCAAACCGCACCCCATGCTCGTCGTCTTTGAAAACGAATGGGACATGCGGGATGCAGGAAACCGTAAGCTGGCTCGTACCGGCATCCACCTCCTGGATGTGCGCGTTTTTGTAATAGTCACCGTACTCGTCCGTATATTCGATAACATCGCCCGGACAGGGCGTTTCTTTGCGTGTGCCCTCGATAAGCCCGATGTGGCGGTTCACTATATCCACGTCGCTCTGCTCAAGCCTGTTACGCCCATCAAGGAATGCGTTCAGTGGCTTTAGGCTTTCCAAAGTATACTTTTGCATACACGATGCCTCCCTAGTTCTTTATTATAGCCACAGCTCCCGCCGGGCAATGCGCCGCAGTCAACTCCCACGGGGCCTTTGCCTGCCGGATCTCCTTGGCATTCAGCCTTTTCGCAATAACGCAATCATCGCAGAAGCTGAACCGCGCACCTGTGCAAAGGCGCCGGTCAATGTAACATGAATCATGCTCCATGGTCGTCCGCCTCATAGCCGCACTCATCAACCAAGCGTTTCGCAACGAACTCCATATAGCCTGTTTCGCTGGGGTCCTGATCCTGTTCTTGGAATCCTGCAATATTGGCGATATAGAAATCAACCAGCTCAGCGCCGGATGGGGCATTTATGCGCCCGTTGCCGGCTAGATGCTCTGCCGTATCCGCGAATTTGAGATAGCGTTCCAGTTCGCCGCCATCCGGTATTCTGCGAAATACTTCCTTAAACTCTGACTGCGTGTCCGGGTCGAGCCCATTGTAGCTTTCATAGTGCGGATATGTCCGGGCTGCAGCCCAGTGCCCGACCATGCCACTTTCGTCATTATCCAGCCCAAGCATCTCGCATAGGCTTTCTACCAACGAATCGTACTGGTCAGCGTCGCCTGTCACGTCCATATAGTTTTCCCAGTTGTATTTAAGGTGTCCTTCAGACGTCACTTGATACACCAGCATTTCGCCGTCGGATGACAGTATCCCGTCCTGGCGGTACAAAATAAGGCAGCCGCCTTCCTCGTCGGAGTATGACACTTCGACTGTCAAGCCATTCTCATGCATTCCGGTCATCAGCTCGTTGTAGATTGAGATGTGTTCAGGCTTTTCTTTGATTTCCTCGGCAGTCCATGTGCCGAGGCATTCCATGTTGCTGTGAAATGCCCAGCGGCCGTTACCGCTGAATATTGCTGAGCATTCGTGCTGCACACCTGCGTGGTCAAACGGGTCAAGCTCAATGTTGTAAAAGCATTTTGCCCAGATTTCACTGGCGATTGTGTTCAGATTCGTTATCAGCGCAAGAGGCCATGCGCCTTTCAGCGTCATGTAGCCATACGCTGAACTAACATTAGCCATTTTGCATACCTCCTTTATTAATGGTGTGCAGGGCCGGCGCGCCGGCCCTGCCTAGTCGGTCATACCCGTATGAAACGCTTTATCACGTTGGTCAGCGCCACAGGCAGTTTGTTGAGGTCGGTGATGTCGAGGAAGCTGTCGCCGTAGATCCTCTCGATATTCTCCTTGTCGTCACCTATTGCGGCGGCTACAAAAAGTATGCCTTTTTTTGCGTACTCCTGCTTTACGCCGCGCAGATCCTCCTCGGCAGCCGTGCCGCTGTAGCCGGAGTCGGACGGCTGGCCGTCGGACACAATGATAAGCATTTTGATCTCCTCGGGCCGTTTTGTAAGCTGTTCAGCCACAAAGCGGAGCGCCGCGCCGTCGCGGTTGCCTCCCCGTGCGGAAATGTCCATCAGCCGGAACCTGTCGTCCCCGCCGATATCGTCGAACTCCGCATAGGAGTACAGGTCGATCGCGCGCGCGCTTTCGGCATACCCGGTGGAATGCCCGTACACCATGACAGGGATGCCGAGGGATCGGCAGAAGTCGTACAGGATTATGGCCGTTGCCCGCGCATAAGTCGCCCTGTCTCCGCAGCACATGCTGCCGGACTCATCCAGCAGCAGCCCCACGACCAATTCGGGCGCCTCGTTGGGCAGCGCCGTTTTATAGAAAACCCTGCCGTCGTTTCTGGGCAGCGCGTGGGCGTCCAGCCGGCGGCCCATGAGGAGCCCCGTCTGCTTTCCGCCTCTGCGCTTGTCCTTGAGCTGCTGCGACACCGAGCGCTGGAGCTGCTTGGAGATGTGCAGGAGCGGCCCCGATATGCTGTGATACCGCTCTTTCATTTCATCCTCGACTTCAGCGATGCGATGCACGGCCTTGTCAACGCCGTCATGGATGTTCCCGTAGGACACGGCATTGGCCAGGTCGTTCAGCTCGGAGGCGCGCTGGGTCTCAAGCTGCTTTGTCACGGCCTTTTCCGCCATGTTCTCCAGCAGCCGTTCGACATCAGCCGCAGAATTCGCGTAACCGCTGCCTTTATACTCGTCATCGAGAGTGGTTTCGCCGCCGGTGGGCGTATATAGGCTGTCGGTCTGCGTCAGCGGGATGCGCCCGCCCTCGTCGGAGGACACGTCCAGATGGGGAGGCAGGTCGCCCGTGCATGGGCCGGGCTCGGCGCTACCACCGGCATTACCGGTTCCGGACGCTTCACCGCCGGAGCCGCCACCGCCGGTGCTGGAGTTTTCTCCAGATTCTCCTGATTCGTCGCCATCGCTTCCGGTTTCGTCATTGTTTGTTTCGCCGGAGGAGCCGCTGTATTCAGCGGGATCCTCATCGCTTTCGTTTTCCTCTTCGGCGGGTTTCGCTTCGGCCGCTTTTTTCGCGGTTTCCGCGCGTTTGGACGGCGCCGGGGCTGGGGGTGGCGGGCCGCCTTTTGACTCATCCACCGGGGCCGTTTCGCCTTTGGCCTCGTCTGATGCGCCCGCGAGCGCCGAGAGCAGCGCGCCCAGCACGCCGCCAACACCTTCGCCATTTTCGGATTCTTCCGCGTCCTCTGCCAGTTTCTCGCAGAATTCGAGAAAATCCTTGATGCAGGGCCAGCAGCGCACTATGATCGTGTTCGCCACATCCCAGCGGTCTTTGGCCGACGGCCCGGCCAGCGCACGGTCGAGTTCTCCCAATAGGGAGAACACTGCCTGCACACGCTCGTCAGTCAATGGCTCCTCGCCATATTTGAGTTCCCCGAACTTTACGTAGCACAGCATGAGCTGTGTGATGCTCATCCAGATGTGCCCGTTTTCAGACTCGGCTTCGATGGCCTGCGTCAGCGTCGGCTGCAACTCAAACTGGTGCGACCGCGCCGCTTCCAGGCTGTACCCCAGTACGCCCGGGTACCTGTTCAGCATTTTGCTCTCGACGAACCCGTCCTCCAGTATATTCTCTATACTGTGCGCCAGCCGGAGGAGCGCTACCATGCGCGTTGTGTCGGATTTGGCGTATGCCCACAGGTCGGCGGCGTTCATGCGCTCATCCCGGTCCCGCAGGAGCGGCTCCTCGGGGTACCACCGCCCGGACTGAAAACTCAGCGCGTAGCTCTGCATTGCAAGGAAGTCGGTATAGAGCACATGCCCCAGTTCATGCGCGAACAGGCCGCAAACGATGTCGTAGCGTTCCGTCCGCGTCTTTTTTGCCGTCACCATGGGGTGTCCGGCATTGATCCAGATGAGGTCGTTGTCGGTGACCGCGACGCAGCCGTTCTTTGGCTCCCATACCGTCCGGACCCGGACCCGGCGGGTATTGCCGTAACGCCGGGTCTGGGCGGCCGTCATATCTTCAAAATGCCCCGCCAGGAGGCGGGACGAGAAAAACTGGCGGTCGGTTATGGTTTTGCGCTTCTGCGCGATAAGCTGCTGTACCTTTTTGTGATTCACTCTTGCCAAGAGTAGCACTCCTCTCTCTCTGTTATGCGCTCAATGAGCGCCGTTTTGGCGCAAATTGCGGCTCTAGCACGGATGTGACCAGCGCGTGCCGGTCGTTTTCGTTCGCCGTCGCTTTACTGATGATGGTATGCAGCGCGGACTCATACGGCTCGCCGGTGATCTCGGCGCTGATTATCCAGTCGATCAGGCCGCGCATGCCGCACGATCCGTCGGTAACGCCATTTTTATGGCAATAGTCCGCCATATCGATGACTACCTGGACCATCTTGGAAACCATGTAGTCGTCCTCGCACCCGGTCACGCTCATAGCGCGCTGCGCCATGATCTCCGGCGGCGGCAGCTCTATGTCCATGACCAGGTTCATGCGGTCAAGGACGGACTGGTTCATCCCCCGGCAGCCTTCGTAGTCGATATTGGTCGTGACCACGATGACAGTCTCGGGGTGCCGTTTGATGATCTCCCCGGTGGGCAGCGTGATCGACCCTGACTGCTCCAGCAGCGAGTTCAGGCCTACCAATACGCCGGGCTGCATGATCGTGGACGGCTCCTGTATCTCGCAGACCCATCCGTATTTCAGGGCGCGCACAAAATCCGTTTCTACATAAGTATATGTCTGGCCTGAGTCCTGCCCCTCGGTTTTGACGTCGCACAGGCTTTTCACCTTGTCGGTGACCTTGCCCATGACGGCTGCCATGCAGTCCTGCGAGGTGGCGCTCGGGTTTGCGCGCCCTGTCAGCGCCCGGTAAACGCCCTCCGGGTCGTAGTCCATGTCGTCAAGGCCGGGCAGCTCCAAGAGTTTCGCCACGTTCTCGTAGGTGACGCCGCCCATGGCCGCCAAGTCCTCGCGTTCCCGGTCAAGCTCTGCGTCGCCGGTGGTTTGGAGCCCGGTTTCCGGGAACACCTGCCCGATGAAGTCGTATATCTCGGTATTGGCCGAGCAGGTATATTTCACATAGGGCAGCCCCATTCCGGCGGCTATAGCCTTCGCGCCTTCGGTTTTTCCGGTGCCGGCGGGGCCGCGCAGCAGGAAATTCCGCATCTGGGCCGACTTGCCGGTGGACGCCAGCGCGTGCTTGCATACGCTGACTACCTGGGCCGGGAGGATGTACCACGGTTCCAGTACGGGGACCAAACCCTGTTCGCGCTGGTTCAGCGGACGCGCGGAGTCCGGTACATACCGGCCGACAAAGTCGCTATGATCCACTGCGGACTCCGGCGCGAGGACAGGCGCGGCGATATCGTGCGCGAAGATGGCGAACTCGCCCGTTACCACTGTTTTAGGCACGAATGCTCCGGAATCCAGTTGCGTCGATGATATCCGCATCAAGTTGCCGGAAGCCTCAAGCTTCAGCTTGACGGGAGCCGCGCAGGCGTCATTCCCCGTGCGCCGGTAGGCGTTGTCGCAGAGGACCGCCATGCACTCAGCCGCAGCATTGGCGTCAGGGAACCCGTCGTTCATGGCGTCATTGTATATGGCCATCTGCTCGCTGAACTCGTCGTCTTCCATGAGCGCGGGCAGCATGGCGAACATAATAGCCGCGCCGTCCCTGGCTTTGGTCCCGACGGTATATGTTCCAAAGCTTTCGGTATTTTTGTCGTAAACGGTGGCGATGACATTCCCGGTGGCCGAGTCGTAGACTACAAGGTGGTAGGCATCCGGCCCCGCTGATGACTTGTACTCGGCGACGCTGCGTGAGTCGATCATGCCCAGCGCACCCTCCCCAACCCCGTTTTTGCAGTTCAGGAAGGTGTGTACGGCTTTGATTGCTGTCGAGTTCAGCGTCGCCTCCGTGCCGTCCCCGTATTTTGATGAGACCTTGACTTTCTTGTTTGCAAGCTTGTCAAAAGGCTCCGGCAGCGGACGGCTGAAATTAAAGAGTTTTGAAGGTGTTGTCGGCATAGTTTCATTCCCTTTCCTTAGTAGTTATTTTGGCAGCGTGACGCTGATCCCGGTTCCCTGGACGTCCGCGCAGGCAAAGCCGCTGCGTGTCAGTTCATCGCAGACCGCCAGCCAGCTATCCGGGTGCGGCAGGTCGCTGCCTGGGATCAGCATGGTTGTATGCCCTTCGGCGATTGCGTCGTTGCACCTGCCGTTCAGGGCGAGCAGATTGGCTTCCACCCACTGAAAGGCTATGAGCGCGTAATCAATCGTTTCTCCGGATCCCGGCGCGCCCTCAACGCCGCAGTCCCCGTCGGCGTCAAATTCCGGCGGCGGCTCGTCCGGCGCTGCCGGCTCTGCGCTTTCATAGGCGATCGCACGGAACTGCAGGTTGTGGGTCTGCACGATGGCCCTCCTGTACCCGCCTGCTCTATTAAGCAGGATAACGAGCGGCAGCCCCTCCGTGAAGCGCCCTATCGTGTCGGATGCCTCCCATACCCATCTGGCGGATGGGTGGCGCGATGTGACCTGCTCAGTGACGCGGCGCTGCAGTACGCCGAACGCGATACGGACGACGCCGTCCTCCGTATCCGTGTGCGGCGGCGCTGCCGGCATGGGCGTCGGCGCCTGGGTAGCCGTTTCCTTTTTCGCCGACAGGAACAGCGTCCTGAGCGCGGCGATCAGTATAAACGGGACTACAAGAAACACCAATGGCCACAGCCTTGTAATGAGGCAGAACAGCATGAGCGCGCCCAGGATTATCAGCACCTCGAACGCTATGCGTCCTTTGAAGCTCTTGCCCATTGTGTCGCTCCTTTCCTACAGGGCGGGTTTGGTGCAAAAATGTAGATCGCCCTGTGATTTTTCAACGGTCCCGCACGCTTCAGGGGCGTGACCGCGACTGCAAATGGCTGGCGGCCTGGCTGCGAGGACACGACGGGCAGCAACGCCCTGCCGGTCTGCGCGTGCGCGACCGCTTCCCGGAATGCTTGGTTGTCGGCAAACGACGAGACTGTATACTGCCTGTGTATGGATACATTGGGCAGTATGCGCCGTATCGCCGCGTCGTCCAGCGCGCCGCCTGAGCTGCGCTTGAGGACGGCCGCCAGGTAGCTCCGCTTTTCCCCAGCGGATTTCCGTCTGAAAACCCTGTTTTCCATAGAATCGCTCCCTTTCCCGGAACGCAAAAAAGGCGCACACAAACCGTCTGAACAGCCCATGTGCGCCCTATGCGCCCGTATCCACTTGTGCTGCCCTCCTATCCCTCGGGGTAATAGGGGTTGGCTCCGCCGAACCCTTCGAACCCGGTGAATTCGGCCTGCGGCTGCGTGCCGGTGGCCGGCGGGGCAGCTTGGGGTTGCCCGTTGTTGGCGGGTGGAGCGTTTCCTGCAGGTGCCTGCGCATGGCCGTCTCCGTCGCCTGCGGGAGCGCTGCCATTCTCGCCGGTCTGCTTGCCGTTGCCGCCGCCGTTTGCGCTGTACTCGATCTCATCGACGATCAGCACCGGGGCGCTCTTTTTTTCGCTTGTGTCCCGATCCTCCCAGACATCCTCATCGTACCTGCCGATGATGTTCACATACGTCCCGGCGTCGAGCTTCATGTTCTTGATGCGATCCACTAGGTAGCCGAACGCCTTGACGCTGATGTTGACGAAGCGGTGTTCTTTCTCGGCCCGCTTGTCATAAACCAGCATGCCGATCCTGAACCGGACGGAGGGGTTTTCGGCGTTCTCCGAGAAACGGAGTGCCGGGGCGCCTTCATACCCTTTCGATATGACGGCTTTCGTGACGAGCATTTTGATCATGGGGTATCCTTCCTTTCCGCGGGGGCTGCCCGCATAGCATGAATATATTTCAACCCGCTTTCGGCGGGCGGAAACCGTGAGAAACAAAAAAAGCGCCAACCGGCATACTTCGCCGATTGACACTTTGCAACTCGGAAAACTGTGACTCCCCAAAGGGAATGCGCTGATACTGATATGCGGATTATATCATAAGCGCATCCACCCGTCAACCGCTATTCGGGATTTGTTATTCGGGATTTGTTATTCGGGATTTGTGCATTCACCCAACACCATCCGGCGTACAAGCTCCAGGACCTATTCTATTTCCAGCGCCATATAAGTGTACAGGATTTGCGTGCCGTTTTCTTCGTATACCGGCGTGTTTTTTGAGACATACAGCCTGACCGCCGCGCCACGCCGGACTTTCCGCGCGCTGCCCCGCGGTATGACCTTGAGGTCGCCGGAGTCGGTGCGCAGGATAAAATACTTGACGCGGCGCTTGATAGCCGTGTGCCTGACCTCGGCGCACCCGCCGCTGACGACTACGTACTCGCCTAATGCCGCACTGCGGAGCAGCAGGAACGCAGCCGCCGCGAAGGACGCAGCCGCGCCTGCGCAGGGCAGCCAGAGGTAGGCGTCCCTAACGGCGATCAGCAGCGCAAGCATTATGAGAAAAAACACTGCGCCGAGCCCCAGCCGGGTAAGCACCTGCTTTTGCAGCGGCTCCGGCAGCCGCCTGAATTCCTGAAGCATCATGCCGCACCTCAAATCAGATAGATTTTCTTTTTTTGCAGGAGGCCCAAAACGGCCTGCACCGTCCCATCCCGCGCCGGGGAACGCTCCATCAGCGTCTCCAGGATGCCGTCGCCGATGGTTTCGCATGTATAGATAAGTTCTGTCAGCTCTTGGCGGTTCGCCTCACCCAGCAGACCGGGAGAAGGTTTTATTCCGCGCTCGGTCAGCAGAGTCAGCTCGGCCATCGTCAGGCGCAAACCGGCCCTGCGGATCCATCTCCATAGCCGCCGCTCCTGCATGTTCACAAAGGCAATACGCGGCTTTGCCCGTGCAGGGCAGATGGCGCAGTTGATCAGCAGGCGGAAAAGCGCGGCATCCCCCGCATTGTCGCCGCATTCCACAATGCCGAGAGCCGCCAGCGCCTCCAGAGCCGCGTCCTGTTCGGCGTTCTGCGTATGCCCCGGTGCATGCTGCCCGTCCAGCCACAGCCTGGATTTGTCGCCGGCTAGCTTGTGAAGCGCGCCGCAATGGGAGACGGGCACATACGCCCGAGCCGGCTTCCACAGTAGGATCCCCTTTGAAATATACACCATGCAATATCACCTCGATGTCCAATTCTTGTATATTACACCGCCAGCTACCCGTTTTTACAACAAATACATCAAAATTGCCGATAGGATGACAAGGGCAACGGCTCCGGCGGCTATCAGTATGACGCGCTTCATAAGCTCCGGGTCTGACCGCTCGCTTACCTGACCGCCGTCCACGGGCTTGACGTCGTCATAGTAGCCGTCATAACCCTCGTCGCGCGGGTCCGGCCTTGTCATTGCGCGCCTCGCGGCGTTTGCCGGGTGCGCCTGCCTTTTTTGCGCATGCCTGCCCGGCGGCTGCGGCGGCCGGGTGGGGATCCGCCCGCCAGGCGGGCGCTTTTTTGGCGGCCGGCTTTCCTGGTGCGGCCGCGTGGGCGGCTCCGAAGGCTTTGCGGCTGCCGGCAGCGGCTTGCCGCACTCCGCGCAAAAGGATGCGGCGCCACCCATGAGGGAAGCGCCGCAATAGGGACAGTATTTCATTTCGCACACTCCTTGCCTAAACTATTCCGGCTTGGAAACCGGCGCCGTCAGGCGCAAGCGTGGATAGTGGCAGTATAGCATGGGTGGCATGTGCGTGTCTATGATATAGACCTTGCCAATTTTCCGCCATGTTTCCGCCATCATGGTTATGGCCCGCCGTTGGCCCCGCCTGGCTGACGCGGCTCCGGGTTCTTTACATACTGCGCAGCCAGCCACGCCTCATAATGGGTCTTGGTCATCAGAAGGAGCTCGTTCAGGCTGCGCCAGCTCAAGCCTACCGAAACATGGTTTTCCGGGGCTTTCCCGAAACGTGGCACGATTAGCCCTTTGGCGTCGGCTTCACCCGGGCCGCTGTCGGCGACGAAAAGGTAGTCTGCCTTCTGCCCCCACAGGAGCTTTACAATGCGGGATATGCCCTTTCCGTCCGGGCGTTCGCGCCCATACTGCATGAGGCGCTGGGCCGATGTGCCGCCAAGATGCTCATACAGCGGGGCGCTGCTGTTTTTCTCTTTCTGCTGTTTTGCCCGCATATGCAGTGCGCCGGTAAGCGCTTCATTAGATAGGTGCAGAAATTCCGGAACGCCGATATAGATGTGGACATGGCTGGTTTGCCGCTGCCCCTCGGGGCGGTTGGCGTCATATGCGGCGAACTCAAGATGCACCTTGTTGATCCCGAAGCTGTCGGATTTGGTTTCGACAAAGCAGCCCCGGGCGTCCTTGCGGATTATCTGGAACCGATTCAGGCCCTCAGTGTCATGCTCCATTTCGCATTCCCCCGATCAGTAATGATAGTCGAGCGTCCCACCAATGAAATAGCGCGTTCCGGCCTCTGTTGACCGGATGAATTCATCAAAAGTGATAGTTTCGAATTCATCCGACGAAACATAATAGCCGAACCTGTCATTGAAAGAGTTGCCCATCAGCCGCATTGCCTTGGAAAACTCGCCGCCGTGGGCGAAATCTGCAAGGCCCATTGAGAGCGTTGACGCACGCGCCGCTATGAAGGCATCGTATGCGCCCGCGAAGTATGCTTCTGCCCCGCACGGCAGCACCGTAAACGAGTCGCCTGCCGCATCGAAAACCGCCACATTTCTCGGCTCCAGCCAGGAGCGCAGGTGTCTGATGTCTTCAGTTCGGTCGTTGTCGGTACTCACAGTATCCGCTATTTCCCTAACGAACCAATGTTCAGAGAGGCTGCTCTCAGAGATGAATTCGGTATCCTGTACAGGTTTAGTCGTGATTTGAAATATCCTGCTATGCACGCCGCCGCCCCCTCAAACCATGCACAGTTCGCGCGCGGCAGACAGCGCGGAACTCAGCAGGTCTTCGATCTCGCGGAGCGGGCTGCGCCGGGCGCACGCGATCTCCCGTGTGGAAAACCCGTCTACCCGCATACGCAGGGTTTCTGCCTGAGGTTTCGTGAGCAGCCCGGAGATATCATCCCACAGGAGCTCCGCCTCAAACTGCCCCATTCGGTGGTCCGGCCCGGCAACGACCTCTGACATCATCAGCATATCGCCCCGGTTGATCACGGACTCAAGACTGACCGTTACGGCTTTCCGCTTGGGGCATGACTGCGCCTTGTAATGCGCGCACAGGTCGTCCGCCATCTTGCGCCGGGCAATGGTGCTGAATGCGTACCGCTGCCGCAGGTCTTCCCTGCTGCAATACTGGCGTACCGCCCGCAGGTAGCCGAACACGACGACGTCATAGTAGTCGTCCCGGCCCAGTTTCTTGTCCCGCAGGAAAGCGTAGACCAGGTTGTGGTGCTCCGACGCGAAATCCTGCTGTTCCATTGTCAATTCGTGTGTCACTGTTGATTCCTCCTAAATAAAATAGAAGCGCAAACGCTTCTTTAATGTGTGCCCGGAAAGGGCTTTGATTGAGTTTTATTGCCCTCTCCGGGCAGGGCACGGTCATTTGCCGCGCAGGATGCGCAGCATGTCGGTTATGGCGGAGAGCAGGTCGGCGGAATAGCTGTTCCACTGGTCGATGAGGAAACAGACGGTTTCTTCATCCAGCATTGCAGCGTGCTCAGTCTGGAACATCTCATAGATGTCCGTTTCGACGCTGTTGTACGGCAGACTGAGGAACCCCTCTTTTACCACGACTATGCAAGAGCCGACGCCCAAGTCGCCGGATATGGGGTAGTTCCACATGAGCTCATTGCCAAACGCCTCATAGTAGCGGTTCCTGATCTCCTCCAGATCCACATAGCACCCGCTGCCTTCCTTTAAGGCGTCGAGTACATCTTGCTTTGACTCAAGGTTAGATGTGTCTACCTGTATCCCGTTGATGGTCATGCGGCGCCACCCGCGAGCATGGCCTCAAACTCAGGCTCGGTGAGCGTCGCGACGCCGAGCTGCCGCGCCTTTTCCAGCTTGCTGCCGGCGTTATCGCCGACGATGAGATAGTCGGTGTTTTTGCTGACGGACGAAGCCGGTTTCGCGCCCAGCGCGAGAAGCTTCATCTGGATGCCGTCGCGGGTATAGTTCTCCATTTTGCCTGTGGCGACGACGGTCTTGCCATTGAATGGGTTGCTGTTGTCCATTGGTGCGTCCTCCTTTTCATTTTTGATGAATGTGATGTGTTTCAGCAGCGGGCGCCAGAGGTTTTCCTCACCTGCGTCCGCATACCAAGAGTGAATGCTGTCGTGCATGGCCTGCCCGAAATCCTGGAGCCGGGTGAAATCGAAGCCGCCCTTGATGGCATGCTCGAAAGCGTCCCAGTCGCCATTGAAATGCGCGCTCAGGATCCGGCCGGCGCTACGCCCGACCATAGGGATGCCGAGGCCCGCTATAAACTGGTTCAGAGTGCAGCGGCGGCGATTTTCTATTGTCCCGGCAATGCGGTCAAAAAGCTTTTCACCGAAACCGGGCGTGTTGACAAACGCCTCGCGATGGCGCCCCAGCTCGTACAAGTCTCCAAAGTTTTTGACCCAGCCGTTGCCGATGAACAGCTCCAGCCTCTTTTCAGACAGGTCGGGGATGTTCATCCTGGTCTTTGAGCAGAAATGGACGAACTTCCTTATCAGCTTTGCGGGGCAGGACGGGTTTTCGCAGAAAAGCAGGCGCGTGCCGCTGCCAGATGCGCGGATGGCGAGCACGGACCCGCAGCAAGGGCATTCTTCCGGGTATTTAAGCGTGCCGCTGCGCGTGATGTTCTCGGCGAGTTGCGGGATTATCTGGTTCGCCTTATAGATTTTCACCCTGTCGCCGACCCCCAGGCTGAAACGATCTAGGAAGTCGAGGTTGTGCAGATAGGCACGGTTGACCGTCGTTCCGTCTATGGACACATCCTCGAACATGCCGGTCAGGCTGACCATGCCAGTCCGGGTGGTCGCCAGCTCCAGGCCGAGGAAGGCTGTCTCGTACAACTCGTCCTCCCATTTGAGCGCGATCATCCGGTTTTCGTGGTGCCCTGTCGCACCGAGCGACCGGCCGTAGGCGAGGTCGTCGTACTCGATTATCACGCCGTCCACCGGGTAGGGGAAGGTTTTCGGGCTGAACGTATCAATAACACCCCGTATGTGTTCGTCTGTCGCACCGTCGCATACGATATGGCTGGGCACTGTGCTAAAACCGTTTTGGCTGAGTGTTTCCAACTGCTCCTCCTTCGAGGAGGCGGCGCCGCTGACAAGCTCAAAAGCGAAGAACTCCAGGAACTGCTCTTTTGTTTTCCGCGCGTCAAGCCGCCGGATCGCGCCAGCCACCAAGCTGCGCGGGTGCGTATACGGCTCGTCTGAACCCTTGTTTGCCATATTGAAGTTCCCCCAACTGATGACGCCCTCGCCACGCACCTCAAAGGGGTCGGTGCAGGGGATCGTCAGGGGCGTGTTCACCATGGCCCGGGCAGAATGCGTCACATCCTCGCCGACAGCCCCGTTTTCGCCGCCGCGCGTCAGTGCCTGCGTGAGTTTTCCGCCCTCGTAGCGCAGCACCAGCGTCAAGCCGTCGAGCTTATATGACAAGACCGCTTTCCGCCCGTCGATGAATTTGACGATCTCATCGACAGATTTGCTCTTTTGCGCCGACAGCATCGGTTTGGTGTGCCGGACTTGGGCAAGGCCCTCCAGCACCTCGCCGGACACTTTCTGCGTGGGGGAGCCGGAGAGCACGATCCCGGTGGACCGTTCCAGTCCGGCAAGCTGCTCGCACAGCGCGTCATACTCCCGGTCGGTCATAATGGGATCGTCGTACTTGTAGTATGCGACGTCCGCTTCCATGAGGCTTATGACCATCTCCCGCATTGTTTCGGCATTTCGTGACATGAATGTTTTCCTCCTTTAGCGAGCCGTGGTTCAGCTCGTTGATCAATTTTGATACCTCGTAGTTATCCCGCGCTTTGACAGCGATTTGCCGCTGCTCGGGCTCGCTTCCGATAAACAGCGCGGCTGTGCCGTTTGATACGACCAGCGACACATCGGGGCGTCCGACGCAAGCAATGGCAAGGTTTCCAATCTGGAGCATATGCGCACCTCCTAAGACATCTTTTTTTTCCGGCACATGGCGTTTATTGCGCATGGGCTGCCTGTGCGGGCTTTCTGCTTTGTACTACCAGCTCATATCCGCTGCTTTTCGCATTGCGGACGGCTTGGCGCCGGGTATGGAACTCCCCGAGGATCTTGTTGTTCCGGTGGTTCTCGGGCATGCCAGAAATGACGTAATAATGGTTGTTGTGCAGTTTCCTGATATATACTTTCTTCCTCATGCGATTCCTTTCTGCCGGGTGCCCCGGCTTGTTGATGTTCTATGAAAACGGGGCGCATCTCAGCGTCCCGGGGCATAGGGTTATGCGGCGCTGCGTGGAAGGACCGCTATATGATCGCAGTCGGGCCTCCCGGCCTCCCCGCGTTGTTTTGCCATAAGGCCGGAAACGAAAAAACGCCCAAAGGTATGAAGATACCTCTGGACGCTGTGCAACTCGGAAAACTGTGATGGCGGTGGCCATTCGCTGATACTTACGCCTTAAGTATACACCTTTTCTTGACGGATTTCAAGAAAAATTATAGTAGCCATCAGTTACGTGGAGAACTCATCCTGCTGTCGCGATACCAATGCCCGCATAACACTGCCCATTTTACCCAGAGCATAATCCAGCAGCAATCCAATGACTTGCCCGTCATGGGAGGCGTAGCGCAGCGCATAACTGCCATCGCCGTAGCCGCTAGCCGAAACGGCGCCCTTGTTGTTTTCTAAAATGCCGGCGGATCCTTCACCGAGAGTCAACCTGCAGCATTCTCCATAAAAAGATTCAAATGCCGGATCATCATTCAGCTTCGGGTAGATGGCGTCGTCAAAGATGCCGCACTGCCCGCTGTCGACGCCGATGCTGCCAGAGCAGTCGTCGTCCCAATTGTTGATTTCCGCCGCTTCATAATCATCGTGCACAGCCATGAGGCAGGCTATGCGGATCCCGAAACGGCCTTCATTCTGGCGGGCAACGAACACGCGGTATCTGCCGGGCCTGACCTTGACGCCGGGCATCATGCACCAAACTTCGCGGTCGTAGCAGGGGTCCGAAACCACCACGGTCCCGGACAGGTCTATGGTCCCCAATTCGTCTATCGTTGTCTTCATCGAAGTCAACCTCCTTATTATTTTTTGGTGGCTTGGGGCGACGCTGAGAGAAGGCTGCCCTTTGCTGCGGTTTGCGCACCTACACAAAAGAGCCTTGCGTTTTCTTCGCTTTGCAGCAACAAGCGCAGGATATCATCGTCAATTCCCGTAATCCGGATTAGACAATCGGGCGCCATGATCGTGTCGTCAATCGGACATTTCCCAAAAGCCTTTTTATCATCATAGAGTTCCGAGAACATCTTGCCGATCTCACGCATCCGCCGTCTGGAGTAGCCCGCGTCCATGAAGTTGACATGGACGTCGTCAGTTTCGTTGTCGGTATCGTGGTCGGGTGTGCCAAGCAGATTGATTTCCAGAACCGAACCTACAAGGCAGGCATAGTCATCATCCGGTGTCGTGATGACTATGTCGCCGGCGCATATTTTGCCGTTAAGGCAGGTTGTTGTGATTCTATTCATTATTTGCCTCCTTATATAATGATAGGGCGTCAAGCCTGCTATGACGCCGGTTTATATGAACGGGCCCGCAGAGGCCCGGGACATAGGGTTGGGCCTCCGTGGCAGAGGATCTATATGAAAAGCGCGCGTGATTACCGCTACGCACGCTTGCTTACGACGGCAACAAAACACCGAGGGATGTTCTCCCACGGCTTAAGTTGGTTTTGGGCTCCCGAAGGAAGCCGGAAAATGAAAAGAGCGCCCAAAGGTATAACTACCTCTAGGCGCTGTGTAACTCGGAAAACTGTGATTGCTTCCGCAAATCGCTGTCACTCAATAAAAATAATATACTTCAAACCGGCAAGGATTGCAAGCGTTTGTTTTGGAAAAACAGCCAGGCGCTTGCCCCCATACCGGAACAGAAAACAAGCGCCTGCGGCAAGGGCCATGGCATTTGGCGCCCCCGGCCGGCGACAGCCTGAAAACTATAATTCCGCATAATATAAATTCTGTTGCAAAACAGCCGCCCCGACCGTGAAATATGATAGCGTTTCGCAACATAAGTTACCGCGCATGGCTGCAGGAGCCATGCAACATAATTTACGGAGGGCGGCAAATATGACTACCGAATACGAAAACTGGCTTAAAGAAAACGGGAAATCAGAGAACACGGTCCGGTCATACTCATTGAATGTCCGGCAGTACATGAAATGGCACATGGAATCATTTGGCGCGGAAATGGCAGAGCTGCGACATGTCAATGTTCTCGACTACCGTTCATACCTGCAAAGCATCAAAAAAGACGCAGCCAGCACTGTCAATGCCAAGCTGGCTGCGCTGATTAGCTTCAACGAGTACCTTGTGTCAAATGGAAAGCAGAAAGAAACCGCCGTCACTAAGAAAGATTTACTGCGTGTGCAGGCGGCCTATGCCAACCCGAGCAATTTATCGGAAAAAGAAGTGGACGCCTTCCGCCAGGCAGTGCTGGAGGATTACGGGTCTAGGGATCACGCGCTTGTCACCATATTGGCCTACGCCGGGCTGCGGGTAAGCGAGGCGGTCAGCCTCGGCGTAGATGATGTGGACTGCGTAGGCCGGCAAATCACAGTATGCCGTGGCAAAGGCAATAAGGAGCGCGTTGTCTTCATTGGCGACAAGGTGATCCATGCGATAAAAGAGCATCTGAAGGAACTGGAGCCCGGCGGGATCTGGCTGTTCCCTGGTCGTAACGGTGGACATCTGGAGAGGTCCGCTGTCAATAAGCTGTGCAACCGGTATTCGGACAAAATCACACCGCATACGCTACGGCATTTCTATTGCTCGCACGCGCTTGAGATGGGCTACAGCTTCCACGAGGTCGCAAACCAAGCCGGACACTCGAATATCCATACGACGCTGCGCTATACGAACCCGACCAGCGAGGCGATGAAGGACAAGGCGAACAAGCTGTAATGTCAGATTCCCCCAGCATGTCATTTTTTCATCCTACCCATAGCAATAAGTGTGACACAAATTCATGAAAACGTCTCCCAAATTTTAGCTGTTTGTGTTAATCTATGTTATATACATTTCTATGAGGGGCTGGTCGGCTCTGTAGAGGATGTTAGGGGCTGCAATGACTTCAGACGGGGGAATGAGTTGCAGCCCTAATCTACTCAGCAGACCAGGCGGGGCGCAAAGAGAGGCTAATTCAAACGGGGATGCGTTACCGCAGCCTTTTCTGATGGGAGAGTTAAGCGTGCGTATCAGATTATCGATTTGTGGTCATGAATACCTGCAGTGATTGCGCGGTAGCAGAGGTTTATGGTTTTGTGGGTTATCAACACCACTGGCTGATGAGAATCCAATATGGTATGGACTCAAGAAAAACCGATTACCTCCTTTTCAACATGGCATAACCGAGACAGATAATAACTTCTTAAAGTCCTAAACGGTTTCTTTTTATGCGCGAATGGCACAAATCGGTTCTTCACGCCACATATATGACCTTATGAGCCATATTGCACACTGTATTAAACCCCTACGCTAAACTTGACAGTACCAAGCTGGCTAGGGGGTGTGAAAAATATGATTTGAGTCAAGAGTAAGAAAGCGCAAATATTTAAGCGAGAAACAACGAAAGCATGTGGTATTAGATCGTTAAGTACCGTAAATATGAAAGGAGTTCATTCTCAATGAAAAAGATTATTAGCATTATTCTTTGTTTCGTAATCACATAATCTTTTAGCGTATCAGCATTTGCTGCCAATAGGGTCAGTACGCTGGCTGGCATGTACACTTTATCTACCGAGTTTGAGAGTATTATGAAATCAGCAGACGGTGACTATGCGATGAAAATTGATTCCACGGGATCATTAGTTCCAGTTGGTCGCTTGGACATTTTACTAGATGATGAGGATGCGGTTAACGAAGTTCTGGAAATGGAAGATATTTCAGATGAGGTAAAGGAATACTTGTTAAGGCTGTCCGAAAAAGTGACAAGCGAACCTGAGAATGCTGGCGCAGTCGCTACGCTGTTCTCACAAGATCTTATCCCAAAAACAAGGGCAACGGTTTATTATACCTACAAAGGTATGTCAATGAAGAGTGACCAAGTCTATGTCTATAACATCTCAAGCGGTTATCAGTTCAAGAAAACAGGTACCGCAGCTCTTACGGCAGCACAAGCTGTTTATGAAGTTGGAATGTATGTGGGCGGCTTTTTCTGTGATGCGATTGGTCTTGGTGGCACGCTAATAAGCATATTTGAGGCACTCGCAGGCGGAAACGTATACACTGCTAATGCATCAGACTTTACTCAAATGGAGTTAAAATATGATGGTGTTTCTCAATGGACATATGGTCAAATCGGGAGCGACTGGTATGTCGGCTATGCTTCCCAGAAAGTTACAGTGAATTACATAGACAGATACCAGCAATTTGTTGTGGGTGGTGTAGGCAAGCAATATCACTCATATCAATATCCGTACAAAACCATTAAGTCGACCGATTTTGACTTACCATGGGATACGGCGTATTACCATCTCTACAGTCCAATCGCTGAATGGGTAAGTTATAAAGTGAATGGAACAACATGGTATTTCAGCTGATAGCGTAGCCTTATTGTTTTAGTGTCTGTATGCGGCAGATGCATCTGTCGCATATAGACAACCAAATCATAAGAACGGAGTGTGCAAAATGGGCTTGTTATTGTTGTTATTAACAGTTTTTTCAATTGCGTCGTTGGTAGCTTGCCTGTATAGAAAGCGGAAGATTGGTTACAAAAAATATGGAACCATAGCACTTGTCCTAATCACGGCAGTACTGTGTTGTGCCTTTACGTGGTATGTAGTGCCATTCAAAAATAACTTTCCGAGCAACATGGTAATATCTATCAGATATGATACCCGGAATTATCGAATAGATGATCAAGACATTTCTGATAATATCAAGAGACTTCTGAAGGAAGTAACGGTACAAAGAGAACTGGTTCATAACAGTGGAATATTCCCATCAGGTCAACTTGTACAGGGCGACGCTTACTTTGTGATAGAGCTTTATGATTCTGATGAGATGATATCTGCTTTACCTAAGCACATCGGCGAATATTGCTTTATTATTAATTCTCCAGAAAGTGCAAGATATATTCTACCAAGCAATAACAATAGGAATAAATACAGAATTCTCAATGCGGACAGCATTCTCGAAGAGTTAACAGCAATAATTACGTCAATTACGTTATAAAACTCGACCGATGAGAGAAAGAGGGCAAAATTGAAAAAGACTAAACGCGAATTTATTACTTAGCATATATTACCATAAACTCCATATATATGAAATACCACTATTAACGGTGTGCTGCAATCGCAGTAAACTTTACAAGTATACAAGACCCCGCGCGTTATGCTACGCTGTCCACATAACGCAAGAAGTGTACATGTGACGAGCGACAAGGGGCGGGGAAATAGGGCAGCGGCGGCTCCCGGCTCCAAGGTGACGAGGAAAGGCCCTTGGGCAAAGGCGCCCTCGGGCGGCCTACAACAGCCAAAACAACTGAATAAACACAAAATACTGCAATCACCCGAGCCTTGCTGCCGCAGGGCGCCAAACCGGATAATTGCGGCTGTTTTGCGTTTTAAGGCTCCAGCCCCGCTGTCGCCCTAACCAAACAACCGGGCATGACCCGGAAATGAAAGGAGTAAAACCCATGAGTGAACAACTAAACCCATTCGAGCAGGCAATGAACATGGAAACAAGCAGAGGACCCGACCAATTCGCTGGCGCCGTGCCGGATCCGTTCGGGCTTGCGGCATCTTCGCAACAGGCGCCTCCCGCGCCAACACTGCCCGTACAGGAGACAGCGACACAGCCGATGGTTACACAGGCGGCGGCACCGCCCGCGCCTGACCTCGGGAGCCTGCCAACAGCACCAAACCCCTTTGAAGCCCTCGAAAAAGCTGAGCAAACTGAAACACCGGCAGAAATACCCAGAGCAGACTTTCGAGGATCTTCGTGTAGCAAAAGCCGACGACTTCCCAGAACTTGAGGACGGCAACTGCCAGTCATGCATATGCGTAACCGTCAAACCAAACGACGTGTAGAATGCCCCGACGGGCGATGCTACACTACTATCGAAAACTTTAATAAACACGATGAGGATCATCTATTTAATGCCTACTGAACAAAAGCAGTTTTCTTTGAACATATGCTAGATACGTAAATTGAAAGCAAATGCCAATAATGCGTACGAAAATCCGCCCTATGTGGTGCAGATTCAACGCCACGATCGACAGCGCGATCACGGTTTCGCTTGTGGCTTTGAGCTTGGTTCGTATCAATCCCAGCCCAAAAGATCCTTTTGCGTGGCTTAGCTGCCGTTCGGCTTCTATCCTGTCGATTTCATCAGTTCGCATCTGCTTTCTGTCTGGCACCGCGTCTTTCTTTGGCCTGCCCAGCGGCTTCCCCATTAGCCGGATGCCTTTCTTCTTGCAGAAAGCCAGATTGCCCCGATTCCGGTAGATTCCGTCAACCAGCACCCTTTCGGGGTAGTGGCCCTCCCGCTGCCGATACCGTTCGATGATCCCGATCAGGTTCCCGCTTTCATTGTAGGCGTCGAACGATGTATGTTCCAGGCGCACAAACCCATTCGACACGCTGACGTCCAGTTTCGCGCCAAACTCGCATTTCGCCTTCGCCTTTCCCCGGACAATGGGACGAACCCACGGCTGCCCCAAGCTGACAATCCGGTCCTCCACCGTGAGCAGCGACAGGTCTTGCGGGTATCGAATGTTCTGCGGGGCGCAGGTCGCGTCAACGATAAGGTCCCCCTCATTCTCCGGCTCGTCTTCTTCATCGCCGCCGTTGTCGGTCGGCGGGGGCGGGGGGTCGTCCCTATCCTTTGCTTTTGAGATTATCATCTCG
>Ga0082212_10000790_pt1 | contig 46220 bp, 35 predicted proteins | sample TergutNt197P3_FD_71548 | JGI IMG/M metagenome (GOLD analysis project Ga0082212, IMG submission 71548) | Neocapritermes taracua P3 segment gut microbial communities from Petit-Saut dam, French Guiana - Nt197 P3 | ecosystem: Host-associated > Arthropoda: Insects > Digestive system > Gut ... | reverse complement strand
CAAGGTTTGTAGCAAGCAGTAGGAAGCAGGAAGCGATAAGTAGGAAGTGATAAGTTGAAACGGCTTCCTACGGCCTGCTTTCCTTCCTGCCGCCGACTTCCGCCTGCTAACCACCAACTGCCATGCGTGTGATCTTACTGGGAAATGCCGAACGTCAAGGTGTTCACGAGGCCGTCGTGCGGTTGCGACCGGCCATAGCAAAATATTGCACGATTGTAGCGGAAGAATTCCGCTGCGAACAAAATCTGGAATGCATCGAAGCGGATCTGGCGATTGTGTTCGGCGGCGACGGGTCGATTTTACGCGCGGCGGCCCAAATGCGCAATCGGCAACGCCCCGTCATCTCGGTCAACCTCGGAACGCTTGGTTTTTTGGCGGATATTACGCCTGAAATGCTGATTCCAACACTTCGGGATTACGATGTTCTGTCGCTTCCTTGCGAGGAATACCTGATGCTCACCTGCCAGCTTTGGCGGGGAAGCCGGATGCTCGTCGAAAAAATCGCACTCAACGAAGTGGCCGTGCAGTCGGGACCGCCCTACCGCATTCTCGAAGTCGAGCTGTCGGTCGATGACGAACGTATCACGACCTACCGTTGCGACGGCTTGATTCTCTGTACGCCGATCGGCTCAACGGCTCGCAATCTTTCCGCCGGAGGTCCGATTCTGCGCAGCGACCTGGACGCAGTGGTCATCTCGCCGGTCAGCCCGCACACCTTGAGCCATCGCCCGGTCGTTGATTCGGCCAATCGCGTTTATCAACTGTTGTTACGCTCGGACAATGCACCGATTATGCTCGACGGTCAGGTTGTGGCAACGACGGAGTCGGGCGACCTGATTTTGGTGAAACGCGCCCCGGACCGATTCAAAATGATCAAACTGCCAAGAGCCAGTTTCTACCGCACTCTCCGCGAAAAACTCGGCTGGGGAGGAAGACTCGAATCCGTTGATAAGAACAGTTGATCGATTGAGGTTACGGCGGTTTATGTTATAATAGAGAGGTTATTTTCTATACTTAAAACGGTAACATATTGGCGGTTTTCCCTTAGCAAAAAGGGACGATTTCCACCCGTTTACGGTACAACATAAATCCATTTGCGAACGATTCACTCTGACATGCCGGCTAACCTGACACAACAGTACCACAAAGCGGAAGCCGAATACCGGAAAGCTGCGACACCGGACGAAGAACTGAAATGGCTCCAGGTGATGCTTGCCGAGATGCCCAAGCATAAAGGCACCGATCATCTCCAGGCAACGCTCAAACAGAAAATCTCTCAGGCGAAACAGGAAATTGAGCTGTTCCGCAAGACAGGCGGCAAAAAAAGCGGAGGAAAGTCGTATAAAATTCCGCGACAAGGGGCCGGTACCGTTGTCATTATCGGTGGCCCCAATGCCGGGAAAAGTCAGCTCCTGGCAACATTAACCCATGCCTTGCCAACGGTAGCACCTTACCCATTTTCTACGACTGAACCGCAACCAGGCATGATGGATTGGGAAGATGTTTCTGTACAATTAATTGACACTCCGCCGATCACTCCCGATTTTTTTGAACCGTACATGTCCGGTTACATTCGTGCTGCCGATTTGGTGCTGCTCATGGTCGATCTCGACAGCGACGACGGAATCGACCAATTGCAGGAAGTCCTCAATAAGCTCAATTCGGGTAAAACCCGCTTAGGCACCGAGACTTACATCGACGAAGACGACATCGGCCTGACTTTTACGCGAACTTTTCTGATCTGCAACAAGATCGACACGCCCGACGCACTCACACGGCTTGATTTATTGCACGAATTTTGTCCTCTGCCTTTTGAGGAATATTGTATTAATGCAACCGACAATAATTCTTTAACCCCATTTCGTAAAACGATTTATGATGCGATGGGCGTCATCCGCGTTTATACGAAGTTGCCACAGAAAAAAGAAGCGGATTTCGATCGCCCGTTCACCATCAAACGCGGCGGTACGCTGATTGAATTAGCGGAGTTAATTCATAACGATTATGTCAAAAATTTCCGAGGTGCCCGTATTTGGGGTGAGGCAGTGCATGATGGCACGCATGTCAAAGGCGATTATCTTCTGCACGACAAAGATATTGTGGAACTAAATTCATAATGATTTGCAAAAAACTTTTCCAAGTGTTCATAATCTGGTTGGCAAGATAGGGGGATTGGAGAGGCGACAGAAGGGCAAAAATGTTATCCTTCCTTGTTTCCATTAGCCGTGAAGTTCATGGAGGACAGCCATGGTCGCCCACAAACAGGATACCGCACTGACGCGGGATTGTAAAGTCGAACGTCAGGGAAATCCAAAAATCGCCGCAAACCCGTATGCCGAAAACCAATATGTTGTCACTGGAACGTTTCAAATTCGGATTTCCACGACGTTTGACGTCCACGAACCGGATCAAATCGAGGCGGAAATCGAACAAGCCGGTCAGGAATTCAAACGCCAAACCACCCGACATGTCCTCGAAGCCGCAGATCGCCGGATTGCCGAAGTTGCCCAAATTGCCAACCCGTGTTTTCACAAGCACGGCACACGCCCCTTCACCATCGTCGGATTGCGGGTCGCATTGCTCCCTTGGACGACTCGCAACGACTCGCCAGCAAAACGCCGGGCTTCCGCCGCAGCGCAGTGTTTCTTCCGCCGCAGCGCAGTGTTTCTTCCGCCGCAGCGCAGTGTTTCTTCCGCCGCAGCGCAGTGTTTCTTCCGCCGCAGCGCAATGACGGGATTTATCCGCAGATACACGCCGATTAGCGCAGATTTTTAAAATATCATCTGCGAAAATCTGCGTCAATCTGCGGATAATAATCCCGCTGCAACCCGTTTGTACGTTAAAACAGGACGACCGCACTTCGTATAATCGCGATATTCGTACCGGAGTTGTTGTTTTGAGTACCGGAGTTGTTTTTTTCGTTACAAAAACCCGCGCTCGGGGGATATTCGATGACGCTTTTTTGCTCTTTCAATATCACCGGCGCGTTTTCAAAAATCGCCGGTGATCCATGAAGATTGCTGCGGAGATCATCGAAAATCACTGAGAGATCAACGATGATGTCAAAAAGGAATGGTAGAATAGTCAGACCCTGTTCGTTGAGCATCCCGGCGCGTTCCATCATCATCCAGGCGTCTTCGAATATCCCCCGTGCGCAGGCTTTTCGAAAAAAAATGCGCCCGCAAAATCGTTATCCGCGATAAAACGGCAGACGGAGGCTTCCGCCGGAAAACACCAGGACGGGATGGACGGGATGGACAGGATTGACGGGATTCGACCTGTTCAGGCCGGCGAAGCTCTCGCACCATCCGGTAACATTTTCGCGTGGTCGGTCAGTCCTTGAATGTTGACCCGCATCCTGCGTGATGATAAAATGAAGATTCACTATTTTGCTCAAACTGCCCGATTGGACGAATTGTACCGGATTTCCGGAAACAAGGCAACATCAACCCGCTTCAGGGGGAGAGCCCGACTTTTTTGTAAAATTTTACCCAAAACGCTATTGCATAATAATGGTGAAATCTGGTAAAAATATACGTACTTGTCGGCTCGATTAGGTCGAATTATTATCAAGTACAACCATTTTGCGTAATCGGTGCGCCATCTGACGGACATAATTTCTTGAGGAAATGATTGATGATGAAACAATACTTTACCAAAAAAACAACCTGCTGTTGGTTTTTGCTGACAGCGACTTTCGTTGCCATTCCCTTTCTTTTGACTCACGCGGCCTGTAATGCGGCGACAAGTTTCCCGGACAGTTCGGTAGTCATGATTGAGGAATTGAAACCGACTCAAACCGATGGCCTGATCGCGCGTATCGTTGCCGTGCGATTACCACGTGAGCATATTTCCAAACGGCCGCTTGACGAAACGATCTCAAAACGGGCGTTCGACCTGTACATTAAATCGCTCGACCCGGCGAAGTATTACTTTTATCAGTCGGATATCGACGAATTCCAAAAATATGAGATGGAGATTTGCAAGCAACTGGTCGCGGGCAAGGTCGATATTGGTTTTGAGATTTACAATCGCTTCCTTCAACGCTATGACGAACGCGCGGCGATGGCCGAAGCCATCCTTAAATCGCCGTTGGACTTTTCCGTCCATGAGGAATACATCATCGACAAGGATTTACTGAATTACCCGAAATCCAAAGAGGAAGCCTTTGATCGTTGCCGCCAAAAGGTCAAATTCGACATCCTCAAACTCAAGGCTGATAACCGCGATATTCTCGACAACAAAAACGGTGAAGCGGAAACCACCAATTCCACCTTAAACAAGGCGATGGAAGACCCGCTTACACGCCTCGAACGCCGTTACGAGAGTTTGAAAAAGCGGGTTCACCAGACCAACAACAACGATGTCCTTGAGCTTTATCTCACGGCCGTGACCGGAGCTTATGATCCTCACAGCAGCTATTGGTCACATGCCACCTACATTGAATTTATGGAACAAATGGCACTCGATTTGAAAGGAATCGGTGCTTCACTCACGTCGGAAGACGGGATCACGACGATCAAAAAGATATTACCCGGCGGTCCGGCGGCGAAAGACGGACGCCTGCAAATGGACGACAAAATCATGGCTGTCGGACAGGGAAAAGACGGCGAAATGGAAGATGTCGTCGATATGAAATTGAACGAAGTCGTCAAGAAGATTCGCGGGGATGCAGGAACAACCGTCCGGCTCCAGATTTTGCCGGATGACGGTTCCGGTCTCAAGATCATCGAGCTGGTTCGTGAAAAGGTAGAGTTGGAAGACAGTCAGGCGCAACCGGTCGAGTTTGATGCGGGAACGAAAAACGACGGTACGCCCTGGAGGGTCGGGGTGATTGACCTGCCCAGTTTTTACGCGGACATGAACGATCGCGGACGCGGAAAAAGTACGACCACCGATGTGCGAGCGATTCTTGAAAAGTTCAATCAAGACAAAGTCGATGTTGTTGTCCTTGATCTGAGTAAGAATGGGGGAGGCGTTTTGTCCGAAGCGGTCGAACTGACGGGACTGTTTATTGAATTAGGGCCGGTCGTCCAACTCAAAAAAACAGATGATACCCGTGCCCGTCCGCTCACCGATCCCGATCCGAGCATTTCCTGGACAGGGCCACTGGTCGTCATCACCAGCAAGTTCAGTGCCAGTGCCAGCGAGATTTTGGCCGGTGCCATCAAGGATTACAAACGCGGCATCGTCGTCGGTGATTCCCGCACACACGGTAAAGGCAGCGTTCAGGCGGTCCAGCCCTTGTCTCAGCCGTTGGGGCTTCTCTCCACCGCGCGTAATGCGCCGGAGTATGGTGCCTTGCGACTGACAATTCAGCAATATTATCTCCCTGCCGGCACTTCTCCGCAAGTCAATGGAGTTGCGGCGGATATTATCATTCCCTCGTTGACGGATCATATCAAAGATATATGCGAGTCGGACTTGGATTACTTTCTGCCTTATGATGAAGTTTCGCCAAGTAATTACCCTGATTTTGGTTATGTCACGCCGGAAATCATCGGGAAATTGCAGGCCAATTCCGAACGTCGTGTTGCCGAAAACGCTGAATTTCAACGCACCCAAAAGAATATTCAAATGTACATTGAATTGAAGGATCGGACTTCCATTCCGCTCAACGAGGAAGCCTACAATGCCGACAGAGCCAAGCTCGACACCGACAAGGAAGAGCAGGATAAGTTTGAGAAGATGCTCACCAACGATTCAAAAATCAAGCGGGATTATTACCTCGACGAAGTGATGAATATTGCGGTCGATTATATGCTGATGCTTCAAGAAGCGGGCATTAAGTTCAAAGAACCTACCCCGCCGCGAACTACGTTGAACAGAATTTTCTTGTAAAGTCGGCGTCTAAAACGTTCGGCTAAACGGTGCGCAATCTTACGATTGTGTCTCTGATTTGGCGGTCACGGCGTGACCGCCCTACTTGGAAAATTCCTCATGTACCTCGGCGTTATCAGCGACACACACGGCAATATTTTCCTGGCACACCAAGCCATGCTCGTGTTCCGCGAATTTGGGGTTGAGCGGATCATTCATTGCGGTGATGTTGGCACGGCGGCGGTCTTGTCGCAATTTGCCGGAACACCGATTGACTTCGTACTCGGTAACTGCGATTGGAGTGAAACGGACTTCCTTGAGGTTCTCGAACCTGACCGTGTCACCTGCCACGGGGTGTTTGGCCATATTATAGTTGCAGAAAAAAAGATCGCCTTTATGCACGGGCACGATCAAATCCGCTTTGATCGCGAAACGTCTTCCGGCCAATGGGACATGCTCTGTTATGGCCACACGCACAAGTCGGCACTTTGGATGGGATGCGACCAAACCATCGTCCTGAACCCCGGTGCATTTCACCGCGTGACCACCCCATCTGTGGCCGTTGTCAAACTCCCTGAACTGGCGGTAACGCATGTGAGTTTGAAGTTTCCTCGAGCCGATTCGAGAGACGCAGCCGCATCATTTTGACGCGAACCACACGAAATTTCGCTAACCACGCAAATATAATGAAACCTTGTGCGCGTTTCGTTTTTTCGCATATTTCGCGTTGAAAAACAGAATTTTGATACGCACTGATTTTACGGTTTCTCATTTGCCAGCACGCCGCAGACGATTTTTGTCAGATTCGGTTCCGCTTCGTTGGCCGTGCGGATGATCTCCTCAATGTTAGCGGGCTTGAGGCAGTCGGGGAAGCAAAGGTCGGTGATGATCGAAATGCCAAGCACCCGCATTCCGGCGTGGGCGGCCACAAGCACTTCGGGTACGGTGGACATACCGACTGCATCACCGCCGATACGTCGCATAAAACGGTACTCGGCGCGTGTTTCGAGATTCGGTCCCAACACGCCGACGTAAACCCCCTTGTGCGCGACGAAATTTCCGGCTCGCGCGATTTCCAACGCTTTGTCAATCAGTTTCAAATCGTAAGGCTCACACATATCGGGAAACTGCGGGCCGAGCCGCTCGTCATTGTGACCGACCAACGGGTTGACGCTCATCAGGTTGATATGATCTTCGATGAGCATGAGATCGCCCTGTTTGAAATAAGGGTTCATGCCGCCGCAAGCGTTCGAGACGATCAGCAGATTTGCCCCCATTGCTTTCATAACACGCACGGGAAAGGTGATCTGCGTGCAATCGTAACCTTCATAAGCGTGCAAACGACCTTGCATCGCGATAATCGGCAAACCTTCCAGCGTACCGAGAATGAGATGCCCCTGATGTGTCGGAGCGGTGGACACGGCGAAATGCGGGATTTCGTTGTAGGGGATGACCACATCCTCCGTGATTTGGGTTGCCAAGTTACCCAAACCGGTGCCGAGTATCAGCCCGGAGTATGCGGTTTTATCCCACTTCGAACGCAAAAACGCGGCAGATTCCTGAATCTGGTCGTATAAATTTTGCATGTGACTCTCCTTGAATGGTTTATGAAATTGCGGCGGCCACGGTGTGACCGTCCTACCTTTTCCGCTTATTTCGTGCGCGGCTCTGATGCCCTTGCTCACGCGGCAGACTCTGATTGTGCAGCACAACCTTACTTTTCCTCTGTCCACGGCCAAGGCAGAACATTGGCGCGGACTGCCCAGTCGTGCCACGCTTGTGACATGGTTTCGACTCGATCCGGGAATTTTTCCGCAAGATTATGCATTTCGCTGCGGTCGGCGTCAATGTCGTACAGTTCCCAAGCTCCGTTGGGACCTTTGGCGACCAGTTTCCAATTCTCTTCACGAATAGCACGATTGCCCTCGTGTTCCCAGACAAGCGGCTTGGTTCGGGCAAGCGACTCACCGGAAAAACCGGGAACCAAACTTGTCCCTTCCAACGGAATAATATCGTTGTCGTGATACCGATTCGGATACTCCGCTCCTGCCAGATCGACACAAGTGGCCATCAAGTCTGTAAGTTGTCCCGGTTCGCGATAAAACTTGCCACGCATCGATTCGGCAACTTTCGACGGAGCATGTACGATGAGCGGCGTCGATATTCCGCCTTCGTGAACCCAGTGCTTGTATTCTCTGAAAGGCGTGTTGGAGACGTTGGCCCAACCGCGACCATACGCAACGAAAGTATCACGCGGTCCCGGCATCACCCCAACCCCGCGGAGCAGTGCAAAACCGTCACGAGTCCTCCCATCGAAAAACGGACGGTCATTAAGAATCGCTTCTTTGGGAACCGGCTCAAATTCCGGCTTTTCAGGATGAACCGTCTTACCGTTGAGTTCACGTCCCACTTCTTCGGCGCAGCCACCGTTGTCCTGGAGATACAACACAACGGTGTTTTCGTATTGACCGGTTTCCTTGAGGGTTTCAATGATCTGTCCGATGCCGCTGTCCATTTCCGTAATCATCGCGGCGTAAACTTCCATGCAATGGCTTTCCCACGGCTTGTTTTCGACATTCTCCCAACGCTTGGCTTGTGGCGAGAGTTCCCAGCGTTTGTCGATCAACCCCATGTCGAGCATTTTTGCATACCGGGTTTGTCGAATGGGTGTGTAACCGTTATCGTATTGCCCATTGTATTTTGCCACCGCATGGTCAGACGCCTGCATCGGCCAGTGTGCGGCGGTGTATGCAACATACATGAAAAACGGTTGGTCCGGCGATTGAGCATGATGTTCCTTGACGAAACGAATGGCATGATCGCTGATCGCGTGTGTCAGGTAATAATCGTCGGGTTGATATTCGGGGTCGGCAAGGGCGGAGACCGGTGTGTTGTCGCGCACAAGACAGAATGGATCAAAATAATTTGCACCGCCGCTTATGATTCCGTAATACCGGTCAAATCCGCGTTGGAGTGGCCAGTTAGGGTTTGTATTATTGGGCTTCGACTGGGCGGTCACGTGCCATTTCCCGACGCCATAATTCCGATAACCCGCCGTTTTGAGAACCTCGGCGACCGTCACGGCATTGTCGGAAAGGTCGCCTCGATAGCCAGGCAGTTTTCTGTCGTCAACCATGTGACCGATACACGCTTGGTGCGGATGTAACCCGGTGAGGAGCGAAGCTCGTGTGGGGCAGCAACGGGCGGTATTGTAAAACTGCGTGAATCGAATACCGTTGCTTGCTAACGAATCAAGACAGGGCGTCTCAATCTCCCCGCCATAGCAGCCGAGATCGGAATAACCCATGTCGTCGGAGAGGATCACAATGATGTTCGGTTTTTCCGCCGCCAGTGCGACAACGGCATGGGAGACGCCGAACACGACAAAAACGATCAGCGAAACGATTCGTATCGCTCGAGAAATGGAGCTCATGGTTGGCATGGTTTACTCACTTTCTTCGTGCTCAAAGCATAATGGAATTTTGGCGGACAACTACTCCAGCTCTTCGCCGACACGAACCACAAAGCGGAACGACCCCAATGGTACGTCATACAGGTAAACCTCGAAAGCATACGTACCCGGATGCGGCAACGGAAGCTCGGGAAGCTCGACAACCAATTCGCAGGTTTCCAACGGGTTGTTGGCAAACGCAATGATGTCGCCGAATTCCAGCAAGGTTTCGTTCCGCACCAGATCGACATATTCAATCGTTATCGGCAGTTTGCCCTGGAATTCGGTGAGGCTGATAAATAGGAAAGCTCCTCGATTGTATTTTGACGGAAACGAAACCGCCGCCATTTCGCAGAATGTGCCCGCGATGACCTTTTTGCCGGAGTGCATATCTTCATAAACATGGTCGGCGAGAATGATCGCCTGTAATACTGGGCGTGGTGGCATACTTGCCTTTCTTTATTCGACTTGTTCAGAAACCTTTGCAAATTTTTTCATGTAATCTTGTCATATCGGTTGAAAACCATAATTATAATGACTTATTAAAAATTTTCCACCCATTCACGGAGTGGTGTTTCATTTAGGTAAATTGGGGGGGCGAAAAAAGGGCGAAAATAGTAGGATTCCTTGAAAAATTCTTCGCACAGAAAATCAAGGCGGTTCGCATGATCGCCCAAAGTAAGGATAATCAAGTCGTCGCCGATTGTAAAGTCGCCGCCACCGAAAAGGGGTGGCATATCGTCGGAAATTTTTACGCCGATCTGACCATCAGCGACGAAAACAACGACAAAATCCCTATCGGCAAAGAACGCGAACAAATCAATACGGCGTTCGTGGAAGCATTACCATGTTTTCGAATTACCCATGAGGCCGGTCAAAATAACGGAGGCGATAGATGCTCAAACCTCTTCAAATTCGGTGAGAGATTGGCCGTTCCGTGCAACTCTGATCAATTGGCCAAGTACGTGTGGAGCTTGTCGTCAATTATTTGTCTCTGATTTTTTGAATATCGTTATCTTAATTTTATCTGCTCAACGGCAACGCATTACGAGACGCAGTAATTTCAAAACATCATCTTGATTTGTGAAACAATTTATTTTATCATCTTTTCGTAGAGAGATTTTTTTTGCTCAAAAACTTTTGAAAATGGAGAGAATTCGTCTCGTTTTTTCAATTCTTCAATGTTCTTGACAGCCAACTCGCAATACGCTTTCAAATAGGGATAAACTTCCGGCATATCTGAAAAACGCGATAACAAAGCGTCAAGATACATCACATTTTCGAGTGAACGTTCAGTATCGTTTTCGAGAAGGATTCGCGACATCAACAAGTATAACTCATAATTGTCTCTGAGATTAAACTGCATATTATCGGGATCTTTCAACGCATTGTCCAAGTAGAAGTCAAGCGTTTTAAAAAAATCGATACTATAAAGAAAATGACCATTCAGATTATTTTTCACGATCAATTTCAATTTCAATTTCATCATAATCTCATTGACAATCCTAACAAAAACCTTTGGATGACTTTCCATATACCCAAGCGTCTGGTTCGCATGAATATTATCGTATTCACTAATTATTAATCTAATGAATTCATCCTTAATGTCCTCCGGATTTTGTGAGAATAATTGTAAACAGACCATGAAATATTTGCTTGCAACAAACAAATACTCATCGTTCCGAAGTGGGTCTTTTTTATAAAAATCCATCGCATTCTGATATTGTTTCTTGGCATCCTGATACTTGTCAGTGCCTTCGCTATCGAACCAAAAACAATCACCAGCCCGTTCGAACGATTGCGCAATGCGGGAATAGCTACGAAAACCAAAGCGATAGGAAGAAAATTCGCCATACCTGTGACGGATTTCATCCGCCTCTTGGGCAATCTGTTCAAAACGATATGCGATCCGCTTTCTTTCACTAATATCATTCGACTCAAATCTTTTACAGGTATTCATAGCGTGGTCATTATAGTTGACAAAGAGCAGTGCCAATGGGTCTTGTGGACTGTTGTCTTTTAACTGAGTACGGATGAGCTTCGCCTTTACAAAGTTCGTTTTTGCTTCACCTATCCGAAAATGGTCCATCAGATACCACCCCTTTCTTTCCAGAACGGACGCACAAAGTGGATGATTCGGAGGAAGACGCGACGCAGCCACAATTTCAGCAAACGAAAAATAACGTTCCGCCGGTCTTCCACTCTCTCCATAAAGAAATGCAAACGAGGTCAAGAAGTCCACAAAAAACAATGGTACGAAGAGATCACTCTTTGAAGAAGCGGGAGCGATTTCATTGTCGTTAAAACCGCATAGTTCGTTCGCGAGTTTTTCAAAGGCTTCGAATTGTTGTCCTGTTTTTTTCTTGGTCAAATAATCGTAACGTGCCAAATCCGCCTTACAGAGAAGCATAAATGCCCGCGTCGCCAGATCAAGCCTGTCTTCTTGAGTGTCTCCTTTGATGTAACGGTAGGCACATAATGCGGTTTCATAAAGATTGTTTTCCTGGTGGTTATCTTGCACCTTGATTTGTCTGATTTTATGTTGAAGAACGGCCTCTGTGTGAAGAATAATCGCTTCACGAATAGGGTAGTGGTCGTGCATATCGGGTTCTTTATTTACATCCTCTCGGTACTGCTTCAAGGTGTCTTCAAGAGTTTTCACTTGCTCATCAATGGATTTGTGTTCTTTGGTAAAACGCAGCATAGCCTGAAGCAGTGTTTCATCCGCTTGTGGCAATAAACATTTCTCAGCCTCGGCGGAAAGCCATTTTTGTACTTCTTCGGTTGAAGTGTTCAAGTAGGGTGGCGGTGTGTTAATACTGAAGTTCTCATTTGTTTCATCCAGAGCCATTTTTTGCACAACGGCATATCGAATGCACGGCAAATACCACGGCATTTCATCCGCATACCACGAAGCCTCATTGATGGAAGGTAAAAGGATCAAATTCAGAATGAAGTCACGTTTGAGCTTGGGAAATTCTTCAATTTTCAGCGTTTTTTCAAATTCCACCACAGGAGGCGGCGAAGCGTTTTCCGTCAATACCACCGGAATCTGAAAAGAAGTCTTTTTTTCTTCAGTCACTTGCTTGACAAAGGAAGATGTTGATTTCATTCCCTCGGTTTGGAATTTTTGTATAGCATTATTTTGATAAACCTCCATTCCTTTTGTGACATTATTTCTGAGTGGAGCAAAATCTATTTTCCCTCCTGTTCTGGCAGGCGAGTTCTGAGTCAAGGAGAGAATAACATTATGGAAGAAAAGACCATGTCCCAACTCCGGTTTTTCCTGAGATACAGTTCCTGGTTTGCAAGCTGAAAAGAGTATCGTATTGTCACGATTAAATTCTGAAGGATCGCCAAGATCGAAATTTGATGAATGGTTGTAAGGTTGGGTACGGCATGCATCAACCAGACAAAAAACCGTCAAATCTTGATATTTCGTATCTTTTTTTAGATCAAGGAGGAAACATTTCAATGAAAAAGCGGTTTCTGTAATTGTTGTTGAATTTGTCGGGTCAGTGTCCACGCCGCACAAGCAATGATCTCGTCCATGTCCGCTAAAACATAAAAGAAGTATGGAATTCTTGTTCTCACTTTTCTTTTTCACCGACTCAATGGTCGCCTCGATATTGGCTTTTGTCGCGAGAGGGCCAAGAAGCATGTAAATATTCTGTTTGGAATATCCTCCGCCAATCAAGACCGATCTCAAGTCAATCATGTCCGCTTCGCAATAATTGAGTGGACGGAGCGATTCTCCTTGGTGATTTTGATAATCATTGACGCCGATGAGAATGGCATAACGCACAGGAGCGTCATTTTCCGACGTGCCGTTTTCCGGATTCATTGAAATCTGATTGTTATTGCCCGAGCTACGGGAAAATATAATAAGACGAATATTATGAAAGGCAAAACCAGCAATGGCAACAAGGACCACACAGAGAATGATGTCTTGGAGCTTATTTTCATTAAAATGCTGTCTGATCGCAATAAAGAGGTTTTTCAGAGACTTTGTCATAGTGGAAATCAAAAAGTTCGGAATATCATTCATGAAGTAAATCAAGCAAAACAATTCTACAGTTCCCTTTTCTCAATCGTTATTAAAAGATATTCATTATCTCCAATATTGAAAACCGGTGATATAACATAGTTTTTCCCTTTGCTTATCGATTGTTCTTTTATAATTGAACGTTCATTTTCAATCATTTGAATTTTCGTTGTTATTGTTTTTGTTTTATCAAAATTACACTGAAAGATAATTTGATTATCGGCACTGAGTTCCATGGGAGCAGGTGTCTCACGCATATAGTTCCATTCTGGTGTATTACCAATAGATGTTGTAGGATTCATAGGAATTGGGATGGGTGAATTATCAGGCCAATGCAGAACAACGGTTGTACAGATCAGTAAAACGAGTACTACACTGGACACTCCAAGTGGATTTTTGAAAAAGGATTTCACTGACCATTTCATCTCGCTTGACGCAACAGGCACGTCCTTCGCAGTGACAGGTGGTGGTTGCTTCTCCTTGAAAAGAGATTGAGCAACCTGCTCCTTTTCATTCTGCGCATCAGTTACCGCCTCGGCAAGTAATCTAAGTGCGTCTCGTGTATAGGGCGATTCGCTTAATTCCTCAAGACTGACGTCCTCGTTGTCCGGATCATCATGGATAATGTCATCCAGGCTTTCGTCGTCACCAAGTACCCAGGCTTGTTTAATTTGATGAAGCAACATGTTGGTTTTAACGTTGCCCGGTGAGTATTCTTTCACTTCCTTTTTCATGATATCCCCCCTTCTACGTGGAATATTTTGGTGAAACATAATTTGAAACTCGAAACAATGAATTGGATAAAGAACAAAATCGTTGAATGATGCGGTTTTGCTCTGTTTGGAGTGATTTTTTATCTTCCTTCGATGGAGTATTGGTTTTGGTATTCGTTGTGAGTGGCGGCCATCTATTCAAAGAAATCATTCGGGAATATTGGGAAATATTCTTCTCAATCTTTCCTTGTTATTCGATATTTTTGTCTTTGCCGATCTAAATTTTCTTTGAACAAATTTCTTTTTGTCTTCCGGTTTCAAATTTTTCCAGTCTGCCGGTTGATGTTCCGGTTTCAAATTTTCACAAATTGATTCGAAACTCAATTTGGAAATTTCTTTTTCGTAATAGATTGCCTGTTCTACATCTGTCAAACCGACTATTTTGGCTACTTTACCGTAAACATCATGTACAATGATCTGTTCTTCATTATCGGGTAATATTGCCACGTCGGCTAAACCATCCTCATCAAAACAGCCTATTCCTTCTATTGTTGCCGTTCCTGTCTTAGGCTTGAGTCGACCGTTTCTATGAATATCAAATATGATGTCAGTTACGATATCAAGCAAAGTGTCGTCGTGGAAAGTCCTGGTACTGTCATTGTAAATTTTGCCCAATTCATATAATGCCATCTCGACTATGCGAATTTTTTTCTGATCTGAACTGTTCCATTGCTGAAGGACTATCTTTTCATTCCAACCATTTTTTAGGTCAATGTAAACGACAAACTCCTTAGCCAATTCTATTGAATACTTCCAAATTGTCCTGTAGGGGGAATGGTCTATCATCAAATTTTTAATAATTGTTCGAAAATATGCCTTAAACTCATCAAATGTATGTTTTCCTGTAAGAAAGTCCTTGAAGAATTGTGAAACTATCAGTTTATACACCGCTAGTGTGAAAATACCATCAACTTCATCATCTTCAATTTGATACTTTCCCGCAATTGATTTTGCATAATTTCTAAAGGCTCGTACAATTTTCTTAATCTCACGATAGAAAGGATCATCAACGTCTACATCAGGGATGATCGTCTTCGTAAGTTCTTCATCAATAACGAGATCATTTCCACTTTTTTTTATTGGGATGGCATTTTTTTCCTCATCACTATCATTCATTTCTGACGGGACTTCCTTGTTCTCCTCATCATTATTAATTTCGTCATCGTGTCTTTCGTCTGTCATATTTCCCCCGGTTATCTATTCATTGTCAACAAAAAAGCTGGACTATAAAGAATAATTATTTATTATAATCCCAAGCATTTCTGTTATCAAGAAACAAACACCGTTTTTATCGCTTTTACTAACTTATTTAGGTGTAATGGGTTACAAAACTCTAATAATCGTCATTTGTATCATTTTTACTCTGCACCACAGTACCCCATTTACCTTTCCGAAGTCAAGGCCTTTTCCAATGCCTCCAGCGGAGAATCTTTTCCCTTGACGATATGAGTCACGATGCGTTTAGCTTTCAATGTATCGGCAAGGTTTTCATATTTCAGAAAAATGGAGTCTTCCTGCATTGCCGTGGATTGAAATGGATTTTCACCGTAGGCTCCACCCTTACTATTGAAAAAACCTCCCGTTGGTGGAGCAACAAGAAACAAGCAGCCCCCGAATGGAAACGAGAGTCCATCCAACCATTTGAGTTTGAGATAGTGCGAGACGAAAACGATGTAAGCGTCCGGATCAAGGAACGTCGCCATTCGCATTTTTCCGGCGGAAGGATAAGGATCGGCATGTTGTTGTGCAAGAGATTCCACCCATTTTCGCCAATAACCATACTGACCGACGGAATTCAATTCGCATGGCCGCACGCGTGTGTCCAAGCCAAAGACGCTTACGGTTGTTACGGTTTCCGGCAATTGGAGCAGCATCCCCCCGATGAGAGTTGTCGCTTCCACCAACCTCGTTGCATCACGGGCTTCATTGATTGTATGAAAATCAACTAACAACAAGATTCGTCTTTGACGGGTGGTCAAATTGTCGCGAAAAACCGGTTGATCGCGAATATTGGAAAGCATCGGATGGTAGTCCTGAATTCTGCCGGCATTACGAAATCCGATTCGTTCACCTTTGCCACGGATACGGCTCCTGGCTTTGAACATTTCGACAGACGGAAGCAACCCGGTTTCTACCGGTATCGACAATCGCTTCAAATGTTTCAGTGTTTCACGATCGGTCATTTTTTTCTGAAATATCATTGTCACACCTTTCAAAACTTGTCTCAAAAAAGTCATCTTGAATCAAAATGTCATGCGCCGCCGACTCCAGATATCCTGCTGGAATCGGTGGCGATGGAAATACTCATGGCTCTTGGTCTGCCGTGCGCGGTTGATAATTGCCCTGCAATGTGTAGACTGACGGCTCGAAGAGCTTGTCGGGAAGAAAAAGTGAGGCAGCAAGTTCCAGAATTTTCTCGATTTCATTTTCAGAACCGGGAAACGCCTTGAGTCTTGCCCGATTAGACAGGATGAATGCCTCTCTGACATGTTTAATTTGAACTTCGAATGTTTTTAGCGGCCTGCTGTAAGGGGTTGCTCCATCAAGTAAAGCAAGAATGCGTGCATTCATGCCCAATAAGGCGAGCTCGCCTCTGGGATTGGAACCTTCGTACAAATTCTCGTTGACGAGTTGTTCAAGTTCCTTTAATTGGCTTTTCATGTCCCTGGTGAATAATTTCAAAGTATTGTTGCGGTTATTGACAATATCGTCATAATATCTGCAATCGTTCCAGCGGACAGTTTTACGAAAAGCAGAAGGAGAAATTGCATACGACGCCGCACATGCTTGGTGTAAAAGACCATCGGACGATTTGGAATGTTTGAGAGCTTCATGGGCTTCACGAAATGTAAACTCTGGAATAATGTGCTTTGAACCCACCACGGTTGTGCCTGCTTCACTGACAGTCATGGTGTTGGGATAAACGGACTCTTGCGCTGCTTTATACATTTCAATCCTTTCATCGGTACTCGGGTGACACATGGTCAATCCGACGGCGAAACGATCAAAAAGAGCTTCAGAACGAAGACCTTGGCCACCATAACTGATGGGGTTTCCGACTCCTTGGACGTAAAAACCGGGTGAGAGCAAGACATCTGTACTACCACCACCGGCACCAACAAGCGGTACAATGACATTGCGTTCCGCCATGGCCTGGAGAAGCACGTTCGAAGCTTGTGCCGGAAGACGCGGCAACTCGTCGATCATGAGAGCAATTGCCCCGGGTTGGAGTAAAGGCCCGCGTTCAAACTGGAATGTACCAGAGCCTTGAGGAACGATTGCTCCAAACAAGGAGAAGTCGGATGCTTCCGCGCTGGCATTAAATTCCGCAATCGGGGCATCAATCAATCCCGAAATATGACGCATCATTGCTGTTTTTCCGGTTCCGGAGCTACCTTCCACATAGCAATTTTGCCCGAATATCAACGACATGTACATTCCGGTACCTGTGTCCAGAATTCCTTCGCCGGAAAAACGGTCCTTCAAGTCAAATTTCACATTTGTAAAATTGGCGGCAATCGCACGCTGAATGGTTTGAGGATTAAATTTTGGGTCTCCCGGCATGATGGGGGGGCCGATCAATTTTCTGTGACGCTTCAGGTTGTCACGATCCCTCTGACTCAACGGGGCAATCCAATTTGAGTCGGAATAATATTGTTCATCACGTTTCACAAGATCATCATAAGTCATGTAGTTCATGGCTGTTTCCTTAATGGTAAAGAGTGAGTGGAAAAAAACAGGTTTCGGTCCCCCTTTGTATGAGGGACAAAAAGCCTGTGTCAATTATATACGGATTAAAACGACGATACTACCAAAGGCGGTGAAAACAATCAGAATCCCCGCCCACAAGGGGAGAACAAATTCCTTGTCTTTTGTTGTCGCGTCAGATTCAATGAGGACTTTCTGGTACTCCTTGTATTCCGGGCCGAACAAACTGCGCTCAACGGAACCCATAATCGGAAGCGGCGGCAGATTGGAGATTGGTAAGGTCATTTTCTGTTTTCCAATGGCTGGATCATCATCGATCAATTCAACGCTTAATTCAGTATCCGGTCCAATGCTCAGTGAATCGGAAAAGTAAAATTTCGGTAAAGCCAGTTTTTGCAAATCGGCAAAACCCGGTTGATCTTGGATGTGCGGCGAGATCAATTTGACGACCGGTTGCACACTAAAAATGAAGGGTTCACGCGAAAGCTTCATCGCGATAATTTGCCTCCCATGAATGAACCACGTCATTTGACTGTAGGATTTCACGTTGCAAACGGAGTCGATGACCGTGATCAACAGGTCGGCGAGCGCATTTTTCGTTTCCGCATTGATGGGATGATCGGCACCACCCTGGAGTCTGTTCGAGGCAAACTCCGAAACCATATCCAATCGAAACCAACTGACGTTTTTCTTTGTATGGATTTGCAGCAATGGAGCATACGAATCGTCTTTGTAGTGCTTGACAGTCAGTAATGTTTGGACGTCACTCCCTGCGGCATTATCGTCTGTGCTTTGATATTGACCATAGACATCAATTAGCTTCAATGCCTTCTTGTTTTTCTCTTCATCCAAGCACGACCTGACGGCAGCGTATTGTTTTGATTTCAGTGCGTCCGTCGAGTGAACGGTGAGACGGGGAAATACCTCTTCGAAGAGTTTTTTCTTAATGACAGCTTCAAGCGAAATGACAGCTTCAAGCGAAGCAACATCATTGAAGCGACTAAACTCCAGTTTGACCATTGCCTGGATACTCTTGATCTCTTCAGGCGTGCCGGGAATGAAATCATCTTGAATTGGTCCGGCAACGGAAATCATGTGGATTTTGACGCCCATCTTTTCCAGTTTGAGTGCGGCTTCAATTTGGTTCCTTTCAAATTTTTCGTTGTCGCCCGGCCCCCCCAGGTCTTTCGGATCAATGAAGATGATAACGTCGGATATCGGTTTTTTGTTGACCTCGACTTCATGCAGCACTGCGAGAATGATTTGCCCTGCCTCCCAGTAAGAGTCACTCGAAGGTTTTTTCTCGAGAAATTTATCTGCCGTAACATAAGTCCAAGTCTTAGCGTCGCCCATTTGATCCAGGAATTCGACAATTCCACGTTGTTTAAATGCGGCATCAAGCCACCTGGCTGCTTCGTTTGCAACTTCAAAGAGTTTCTTTTCCGAATTATAAACCTCGCGTTTCATACTGCCGGAGCGGTCTTGTGCCACGATCACTATCCGATTTTGCCCGTTGCCTTTCGGAAAATCGCCAAGAGCCGATTTCCAACCGGCAGGCAAATCATTCTTGCCCGTCGTTCCAACGAAAAGCAAATGCGGATTTGTATCTGAATCATCGACGGCAGTTTTCAAATTTTTGTATTGTGCGGCCGACAAATCGGTATCAATGATAATCAGTCCCACTTTCGCCAATTTCTTTTGATTCTCTTTTTTCGTGCCATCATCCGTTTTGTCTAAATCCAAAGGTAAGGTTTTTACCGTGATACACGGACACTTATCCAGCACAGTGTAAACATGGCTGTCCCATGATGAATTCTTTGCTCGCAGGACATAAATTTCGGGAATTTTCGACATCACGAGCGATTGTTGGCAACTCAATCGTTCACCATAACGGGTTCTGATCTCAACATCATAAATGTGATATTTCCCAAGAATGGGAGGATCAAATGTTCCGGGAAAGGTTTCTTGCCTATTGCTAGTCAAATACGGCGACTGAGTTGTGTTCGAAATCACCATTTCCCCACTTTGGATCGCAATCCTCTGAACCTGCTTATCCGTGGTTTTGCGAGTGGCCTCCATATATAACGACATTTGCGGAACATTGCGCACTGTGAGGTTGCCTTCATAAGGACCGCTGTTTGGCGGGACTTCACTCGGAAAAACAGATTTTACTTCAGGCAATGGATGCCAGCCTTGTGAAATCGGGTCGATGATAACCAGGCGTTTTTCGATCCAGGGTAATTTTTGGATAATCTGATCCCGAAATGTCTTGTCCTCTTCAATTCGATCCGTTCGGGGAGCAAAAAAATAGACCATTCCGCCTGCACGAAGCTCGTCAGCTCGCATCTCCAAATCGGCTAGTGCAATGGAAAGCGTGATCCCATGTCCTGATTCTTTGACGCTGCCAAACGGGAGGGCAAACTCTGCTTCCGGCCAAAGCGAATCGAATAACGGCTTGGACTCTTTGGGAGCCAATACCACAATTCTATTGTACTTGCCGTTGCGTTCCAGCAACGATTTGACCTTTTGAATGTAATACCTGTCGGTGACGCCGAAAACAACGACAACCGTACCTTGGAAATCTCCGTGCGTGAAGCCAACCGGAAGGGTCAAGCTGCGAAATGTCACCAGAGACACTGCTAACACAAGTGCGTATATCAGATACTGGTATTTTCTCCGAATCGCAGCGATTGTTGTTAAGGCGGCCGTGCAAATCATAACCGCCCAAAAAATCATGTTCAAACTCATCATTTCAACTCCTGTGTGAATGGTTGTATGCAAATTCTTGTTTCTCTAAATACATAAAACAGAATTTCATACGCATTTTTTGCGAAATTACGAAAACTTCCGGGATTTTCCTCGAAATAATCGAACAAGATTAAGGATAAGAGGCATCATGACCAGCAGAAACAACCCTCTCATGGAAAAACCGAGCAGTGATCCTGTGATCGTGTTCTCAGGCAACCTGTCGTTGGAGCGGTGTCCATCCAGTTTTCTGTAAAAAAGTGCTCTGAGCAATTGCCAGCCTAATGCCGACCTTTCCGACGGTTTCCCGGTTTCCGGTGGTGGTGAGTGGAGTTTCGGGTCAAGTGCAAAATACCGTGTTAACACATTATCACGGTATTGCCCCTGACTTTCTGCGAGTTCCGCCGCATATAAGAGCAAATAGCGCAGGGTTTCGAATTGCCCTTTGCTATCCTCTTTCCACGTATTCCATGTATTTAATGGGGGTACGACGAGCGTGACATGCCCCGGTCGATCAACATTTCTTTGGAAGACCACCGCATATCCTTCTGCGGGAGAACTGGGTGAAGACTTCACAAAAATTTGGGGATTTGGGCAATCCGAAGGCAATTTGATTCCGAAATTCGGAAACTCAGTGGATTCCTGAGGAACCCATACATTACCGTTCAGACCCCCATAATATGCATGACTGCGAAACAATTTCATTTTCTCGCCTGTCGGAGGTTGTTCGATGATTTCCAATACGTGGGCATGACCTATCGTACTCAGGTCGGTAATCGGTCCTCGAACGATAGTTAGTGTTTGTCCGGTAATCACACGTGAATTGCCACCGTCTCCTGCGTTCGCGATTGGTGCCGGATTATCTACCGTGGAATTGACATAGAATGTTGGAATCTGGCCAAAGCCACTCTGGGACCAGTCCAGTGGAACGATTCGATTGGCACTAAATTCATGAGTGATGGGATCAGGCACAAGATTTTCTTTTTGATATTCAAGATCGCCCCAAACCGACCCTTCGAATTCGATTTTCAACCGATCTCCCAGCCGTGGCAAGGAAACCTTGTATGCCATTCTGTCGCCGGCTCTGCCAAAATGAACACCTTCGCTCTCTGGAAATGATTGATGAGCATCGGTACGCTTTGGTGGATTCACAGTAAGTTCCTTTACAAGAACATCACCGAGATAGAGTAAAATTCGAAGGACGGGAAATTCGTAAGGGGACGGAACGGTCATGTCCAACTCCATCAATGACTCAATCGCGACACCTTGTGTGATCGTGAAATGGACGATTTCCGGTTTGGCTGCCGTATCAAGCGGTTGTTGGTCCAATGATATGGTAAACCAATGGCAATGGATTCGCGAAATGTCAAGCGGCCACTTCATATCCGACTTGGGATTGCGGCTGGGACTTACAACACACACGCAGTCGTATTTGCGATTTTGGGTTTCTTTGTCCACTTCGGAAAGACGCCCCTTGATGTCACGCAACCGCTTGACTTTGGCATCGAATTCCAGGGCAAGCTTTTGAATGGCTTGGGTATCTGGTGGATTTTGCTCATAAAAACCGGTTGCATGTTGCACAATCGCTTTGATTTCGTCGGAATCCCAGATGGTTTCACGCCCGGCCGAATCAGTCGTCTTCTTCAGCTCAATGAGTTTGTGCAGACAACCCACCGCCCATACACTATCGTTGGGATTTGAACTGTTCGAATCCTGTGTCGTGTCGATCAGGATATAGGTTCTTGAACCATCTGTCGGGTGGTAGGAGGCCAGCAATAACGCACATGTCATACTGCCCACAAGCAAAGCATAGATGATGGAAAAAACACCGGAAATCATTCGACGATTTCTATCCCTGTTCCCACCGGAGCCAAAACCGATTTTCGTAACCAGACTGAAAACAATCGCAATGGACAGGTACAGTAATGTTCTTCCGCTCAACAACGATGCTTCCAGCCGCACCGTCGATTTTTCAAAGTACATTGATGTCAGTACAAATCCAAGAGCAGTTGATCCCAGGATAAGGCACAGCCAAATTGAGTCGGATAATGTTTTTTTCAACAAACGTTTTGTGTTTTTAATTAATAATCTCATGATCAATGTGAATGAAAAAAATGATTGAATGTTATCATCATTCCGGGACACGTCGCCCCGGAACGATTCGGTCAACGCACGGCTACTACGCTGGTCCCTGTAAAGAAGGACTCTCCGTTTGTTGGCTCACATCTTTAATACTCTTGGCCTTCGTCTCTCCTTTCCGCGGTTCACCTCCGCCGTTTCCTCCATTGGAGCCACCGGATTGCGTTGGTGATTTCTGGCCTGAAGACGGATCAAAATCTCCATTCGGGTTCTGCTCAGGTATGTCAACGTTAACGGTGATTATTCCGTCTTCATAATCGAGCCGCTCTCTGAAAGTCGCATCTGACTTTGGGGTTCCTGTGCCATTAACGAAAGCATAGACGCCACTCTGAACCCCTGGGGAGTAAGCTCCTCCACCGCTTGCTCCTCCTGCGCTACCACCACTTCCATTGCCTGACGAACTTCCACCTTGGCCTGATGAACCTCCACCTGAGCTATTTCCGAAGAGGCTATCCATCAGCTTCGAAAATTCGTCCCACAGTTTCATCAATTCTCCAAGCAAATTTGCAAGTGCAGCAAGTAAATCGGCTGCCGCTTTCAAAATCTGTTCGGCGTCCCCGGATTCCAATGCCTCACTCAAACGCTCCAATGCTCGCTCGACATCCCGGATCGCCCCTTCGATGGCATCGGCGTTGTAACGGGACACCAAATCATTGGCACGCAGCTTGTCGAGTGCGTTTTGAGTAGCGGAAATCGTCGAATCATCAATTTTTCCACCATTTATGGCCTCAATAATTCGGCCCAAATCCTTAATTGTGTCGCGGAGTTTCTTGCCGTTTTCTACGGTTTGTGGAATAATTCCGGGTGGAACAGTGGGCTTTTGGAGCGGTTTCGTGGGGGTAAGCGGAGGAATAGTTGGGCTGGTTGGATGAGTAGGGGTGACCGGATTTGTCTCAGTGGGGGGAGTGCCGGGAGTCTTTGTTCCCGGCAACGGATTACTTGGTACTGACCCGGGACTACCCGGTAAAGTGCCGTTATCGTCATTCTCTTCTTCCGGATATACCAGTACCTCTGACGGAAGTAACCCGTTTTGGCTAATCGTGATGTTGCCGACACGTGGTGAATCGGCAGATTGGGATGCCAGAATACTGCCGGAGATGGCAACAAAAACGAGCGACACGAATGCCAAAGCAACCCAAGTGGCATAACGTTGTTTCTTGAGCCGGCCAAGAGGTTTTTTGGCGACCCAGCGCACTAACTTTCTTTCGACATCGTCTTCGCCAAAAACATGTTCCGCCAGAACTTTCGACTGGAAATCACGCCACGGAAAGAACCGTTTGGTGAACCAGTATTCCACCAGGCGTTTAGGAAAGAAGCAAAATGTCCCCAAAATCGCAAACGGCAGAGTCGCCAACAAGACAATGGGAACAACATACTGTTCCCGCATAAGACACAGCAATGCTGCCAATTCAAGAAGGAATGCCAGCATTGTACTGACCAAGGCAATACATGTTCTTTTCCATTCCAACTCATACCGTACACAAAAATTTTTTTGAACTTTCATCAGATCGCTCCTATAAAAGTGTTTTATGCAGTGCGATATTAAGAACCTGTTTCTTGTATCAAACACTACATGTGTTTCAACAGGAGGTATAACTACACTTTGAAAAGCAAAACACACAAAAAAACATTATTTTCTTGAAATTTCATTATTTACGGAAAAACACACAATAATATTTTTTATGAAAAATGAGGAAAACCACCATTTTATTTGCGTGAAAGGTTTTCATATTCCGTTAAAGTCATTTGGAACTTGAGCGTGTCGATGAATTTCATCTGACCGCTCATTTGCAAATTTCACTAACCCTCTTCTTGATAGGAGAAAAACCATGAAAAAAATCCTTCTTCTGATGGCACTCGTGTGTGTCGTCTCGACTACCATCGCAAATGGAACTGGGCTCGTGTAGGGTCGTAATAATCAGAGCACGTGACGTAAGCTAATGCCATCACATCACCCACTTTCGTTTCGTGCTCTGGTATTTTGAGTGACAGCATACAGTGATTATCACATTTCGCTCAGAAATCAAATTGTTTTTGCGGAGAAAATAAATGCGAAACCTTATTAGTATCTTCACATTTTTCAGTTTTGCGTTTTCCGATTACGCGATCGGACAAATGCAGCCGGGTATCAGCGTACCGGGAGCGGCATTTGCCCAACTGACGTCCAATGCACCTGACGTAGCCCTTTGGCACTGGAAGGTATTTCAGCTTTTTCCGGCAAATTGCTCGGACTTCAATAAAGCCGTTTCCGAGGAAAAATCAAAACTCAAGCCAGGTGAGTCAAAACGATTTGCCGTGTATTTTTCGATCCTGCCGGATGGACAGCCCATTCGCTTCATGTACCTCCGCCCAACGGATCAAGATGCATTACATTCGGCAAATATTCAACGCATGGCGGAGATCGAACTGACACGCGAGAAGTATGGGATAACTCGTCTTCCAATGATTTCAGAAAGCGAGTTTAAGCGTGAGACAAACCTTCAGAAATTCCACCAAGATTACTCGGATTATGCTTTTTCCATGAATGCCATGAACGCCATAAATGGTTTTTCCGAGCGAGATGCCGTCAACATGAATGTTTACGGTATTGATGAAAAAGCTCGTGCCGTGGCCAATGGCACTGTCATCCTGGTGGCAAGTAAAGACAGCGATGCTTATCAAGTTTACAACCTTGAAAGAAAAGAGCTTGATCCGCAGTCTTATATCAAGAAGGAAACGCTCAAAGAAATGGGTAACACGGTCTGGTTGTACATCAAAAGCAATGGCGGCGCGGAGTACACGGTTGTTTACTCGCACCTTGACAAGATCAACGTGAAGCTCGGTCAGAGTCTTACTCAAACACAGGAAATCGGCGCATGGAAATCGGCTGAAACCACCGATTGCCGCTGGTATATTTTTCGCATATTCGGTATGAAGCAGGTATTCTTGCGCGAATCAAGCGGCGACCAAAAACCGTATTGTGTGTATCCCATCCACCCGAATAAGACAAAGTGAGTTTCTGGAAAACGCTCGCTTTCACCTCCGGTTGCCATGTCTTCTGAAATGCAGACTGAAGCCAAAAGTATTTGCCCACACCTACCCTCAACCAATAAAGTATCATGAAAATAATTACTTATCTCACCACTTATTTTTTCCTCCTGTTCGTCGGTTGTTTGCATGCGGCGGATGCCCGCTTCATTGAACTCAAAAGGCGTACAGAATGGCCAGAAATGCTCGTGTCAGCCAGCTTCTCGCGGGATGGAAAAAAAATCGTTACGACAGGTTTTGATATCCGAATTTGGGATGCCGAATCGGGAAAGGAATTACGGGAGTTGGAAGGGCATCTAAGTTTGGAAAACCATAGTGCATACTTGGTCTGGTCAGCTGCCTTTTCTCCGGACGGGAAGACAATTGTTACCGCAAGTGCTGACGGTACCGCCCGAATTTGGGATGTCGATTCGGGAAAGGAATTGCAGAAGTTGGAAGGGCATGCAGAGTCTGTTTATTCAGCCGTCTTTTCGCCAAATGGCGAGATAATTGTTATGGCAAGTGAGGACGGTACCGCTCGAATCTGGGATGTTGATTCGGGAAAGGAATTGCAGAAGTTAGATGGCCATAAAGGAGGAATATTCTCAGCCGCCTTTTCGCCGGATGGAAAGACAATTGTTACCGCAAGTTCGGACAAAACCGTCCGAATTTGGGATGTCGAATCGGGAAAGGAATTACGAAGATTGATGGGGCATACAGACGTAGTCTATTCATCCATCTTTTCACCAGATGGAAAGAAAATCGTGACGGCAAGTTTAGATCGCACCGCCCGAATTTGGAATGCTGAATCAGGTAAGGAATTACATAAGTTGGAAGAGCATGTAGATCGAGTTTGGACTGCCGTCTTTTCGCCGGACGGAAAGAGAATTGTTACGGGAAGTTGGGACAAAACTGCCCGTATTTGGGATGCTGAATCAGGAAAGGAATTGCAGAAGATGGAAGGACATACAGGATCACTCCGTTCCGCCGCTTTTTCTCCAGATGGAAAGAAAATCGTCACTGCAAGTGAGGATGGTACTGCCCGAATTTGGACATTGGGGGAGTAAATTTTCCTATACTCTGACGTTAAATCAAGTCGCAAACACTGGCTCGCTCTCGACGAACAACGAATCGTCAGCCCCGATTTGAAACGATTTGTATGAAAATATGGTGAAAAAATGAAAACAAACATTTTAACAAAAGTTTTTTGTGGATTCATTATTCTTTTGGGAATTCTCTTTTCCTGCCTCGCATTCTCAGGTTTTTTTCGCAATGCTGCTTCCTGGTTTGATTTTAATTTTCGGTGGGATAATTGTTTTGGTTAATTCCTCTGCCAAAGTCAACGCAAAAGACAGTAATGGCAACACCCTACGCGAAGCAACGGAATCAACGATGACTCCAGAAATGAAGAGTTTCCGTATCTACATTACTGAAATTGATAAGAAAGTTTTGAAAGAATTATGTATAGCACATCTGATCATGGCCATTGTAATGCTGATTGTGCTGGCTTTGTTTTGGTGGCTCGGTCTGTTATAATGATAACCATTCGAATCATATTGGTCGGGCTTGCTCAACGCTTCCAGAATTAGGATGGTAACGCACATGAACAATCGCATTGTTTGTCGCATTTTTTTCCCATTGCCTTTCTTCGATGATAGGGATGTGATGATCCGTGATATCCGCCTTGTCAACGATCAATATTAATTATGGAACTTGCCACAAAACCGTGTCAACAGATATACTCAATAGGGGAAAGGCAGGAAGTTTCATGTCAACTCCCCCTTGTTTTTGGATGGTTTTCTGCTAAAATACGCAATTCCCGAGAGTGGGAATTTGTTGCAAGCATTGTCATGACAAAAGGTTAGAACCATGAAAGAAGGCATTCACCCCAAATACGTCGAAACGAAAGTGACCTGTGGTTGCGGAAATTCGTTCGTCACCAAAAGCACCAAACCCGAAATGAAAGTTGATATTTGCAACGCTTGTCACCCGTTCTACACGGGCAGACTTAAGTACGTTGACACCGCCGGTCGCATCGAAAAATTCCGTTCAAAATTCTCCGGCGGCTACGGCCTCAAGAAAAAGGGTTAGCTTTTTCGTTCTAAATCATTGAAAAGTGGGTTGATTGGCCCACTTTTTGTCTTTATGTTGCGCTAATTGATTTTTGTCGCGTTTTGTGCTATAATAGTCGTATAGATCAAATAGGGAAGACATCATTTTTGGGCACTTCGCGGGTATGTTGAAAATGCTCGCACATTTTGTCTGAGTTGCCTTTTCGAGGAGAGATTATCGATGCGAAAAAATCTAAACAGCCGTTCTTTTCTTGCCAATATGCAAAAGTGCTTTGAAGAAATAACTAAGATGTTGAGACGTGGTTTTTTCTTGAAGTCCAAAATGCCGGCGACAGACACAAACCACCGCACGATTCAGCATATCGAGCCGCAAGAAGAGCGGCAACTTCAAGTCCGAAGTGTCGGTCGGTTTACCCAAGACGGAAAGTTGCTGGGAATGGAATCCGTTGACGATATAGCCGCTCTTGATCCGCTTGATGTGGGTGCCCGACTTGACGAATTGAGTCAACTTGAAGACGGTTGGTTGGACGGCGAAGGAAAAGCACCATCGCCGGACGGTATTCAATGGCTTGCGGAATCTTTTGATCGGTATTTCCCCGATGAATTACGGTTGCCTTACCTTTGTGCGACAGAGGACGGGGGAATTTGTGCTGAGTGGCCACTTAATCCGTTCAATCTTTCGTTGGAAATCAATCTTGAGAATCATAGCGCTTATTGGCACGCAATGGATTTCACAAATGATACTTTCACAGAAAAAGAAGACATCGATTTGAATCTACCTGCCTCTTGGAATTGGCTTTGTGAGCAACTGAAACAAAACGGAGGCGTTTCGTGAATGATTCTCCTCTCTTGTTTCGACAAATCCATCCGACTTTTGTTCAGAATGGGCATGTGATTTCACCGGCATTTCGTCCAACACCGAAAGATGAAAAACGCTTGTCTGTATCCGATGGGCGGAAAATATCCGCTGAGGAATCATGGAAGCGATATACGGAGACACTGGGATTTGACTCCCATGGTGTGCTTGGTGTTACAGTATCTGAATGCCAAAACATGAGTCTCTCAGTTCTTGATGACCCGCAAGACGGCCAACTCGATCATACGGTCATCGACTTTTCCCATTTGGATTCCAAAGGAAAAATTGATAGGGCTGCAAAAGTTCTTTGTCGTTTTGCAACAAAACGAGGCTGGCTTTTTTTACCAAATTAATAGGGTGTTGGTTCTTCGTTCTTCTGTGCGGTCATGTTACCATCACCGCGCCTCTTGTGTGTCAATCGTGGATAAAAAAATGAAAAAATTACTCGAAGACAAACTCGCCCGGTTTACCGAACTCGAACGGCTGATGACCGACCCTGACGTGTTGGCCGATTCCGCTAAAATGCAATCCGTTGCGCGGGAGCATGGGCAGATTGCAAAACTTGCGACGAAATATCGCCGGTTCAAGCAGCTCAACGAGCAAATCGAAGAGGCCAACAACCTGCTCAAAGGCGGTGATCCCGAGCTCAAGGAGCTGGCCGAGATGGAGTTGCCGGAACTGAAAGACGAACGCGAAACGCTCTGGAACGAGTTGCTCGACATGACCATCGGCGGCGAGGACGCGAACCGCACCAGTTGCATGATCGAAATTCGTGCCGGAACAGGCGGCGACGAAGCGGCTCTGTTTGCCCGTGATTTGTACGATATGTACAAGCATTATTGCGAATCGTGCGGCTGGAAGGTCGAACTCATGTCGATGAACCCGACCGAGTTGGGCGGCTTCAAGGAAATCGTGCTGGCCATCGACGGCGAAGGCTGTTTCCGGCATCTGCAATTTGAAAGCGGCGGTCATCGCGTGCAACGTGTGCCCGAAACCGAAGCGAAAGGGCGGATACACACTTCGGCGGCAACCGTGGCCGTCATGGCCGAACCGGAAGACATCGAAATCGACCTGCCGCAAGACAGTTATCGGCTCGACAAGTTTTGCGCCAGCGGTCCCGGCGGGCAGCATGTTAACAAGACCGAATCGGCGGTGCGACTGACGCATCTTGAAACGGGCATCGTCGTGAGTTGCCAGGACGAAAAGAGCCAGCACAAGAATCTCTCCAAAGCCCTGCGTGTGCTCAAGTCGCGCGTTTACGACCACTTCCGCGAAATCGAGACCCGGAAACGCTCGGAGGAACGCAAAACGAAAATCGGCAGCGGCGACCGTAGTCAGCGGGTTCGCACGTACAATTTCCCGGAAAACCGCGTGACCGACCACCGCATCAACCTGACGGTGTATAAGCTCGACACGATTCTGAGCGGCCACCTGGAGTACATGGTGGACGGCCTGCTCGAATTCGAACGCCAGGAACTCCGCAGTGCGTTCTCACCGGCAGAGTGAGAACGATCAGAGCCAGCCGTGTAAATAAGGAGGTTAGCGACGAAGCTTGCTCCATATTACAGTAGAGCAGTCACGCTGGAACCGCCGCAAAAAATTTCCGAAAAAATCCTCACCTGCTATTGACATCGGAAAATTTCTGTAGTACCATAGACCACATCAGTAGTCGCAAAGGCATTTTATGTAATCGCACACCTCACGGAATATCGTAATGGAAAACAACGAAAATGTCACCCCGATCAGCCCGTCGGAATGGGAGGTCATGCGTGTGCTTTGGAAATCCGAGCGTCCGCTGGCCGCCGCCGAGGTGCGGGAAGCTCTCGCGGAGGTCTCGCCGTGGAGCATCAAAACGGTGCGGACGTTTCTCACGCGGCTGGTGGCGAAAAACGTCGTTGCCGCCAATCGGCAGAAGGTCGCCGGTTACGAATTGCTGCATTATCACCCGTTAGTCGGTGAAGAGGAAACAATTCGCGGTGAGCGGCAGAATTTCCTTGCACGATTCTTCGGCGGTACGGTGCAGTCGATGCTGGCCTCGTGCATTCGCTCCGGTGACGTCACCCGTGAGGAACTGGAGCAGATTCGGCGTATGATTGAATCGGAGGATTGGTCTCTCGCAGAGAACGCAGAGTTTCCATCGTTGCATAGCCGCAACCAAGATAACCGCATTGGCAAGGAGTAAACCGTTCACACATAAAACCGTCCTGCAAGGACTACAGCGTCATGAAGGGACTACAGCACCCTGAAGGGACTGTAGCGTCCTGCAAGGACTACAGCGTCCTGCAAGGACGCAATTTCTATAACCCCCAGCGTAAGCTGGGGGTAACGGCCACCCCAAAAAAACTTAGCCCTGAAAGGGCGTAACAAAAGTATCGCCCCGTTGGGGCTAACATATTTTTAGCGCGCGGTTGCTACCCCCAGCTTACGCTGGGGGTTATAGAGATTCTGTCCCTTTGGGACAGGTCGATAGAAAAAACTGCCGTAACATGAATATAAAACAACTTATGGCAACACTAGATAAACATCGTGGATTTTTTACATGATTTTATTGGGAGTAATATCAATGGGAAGGAAATCATCATGACTGAAACCATAACCTCCGTGTTTTATGTCGTGGTCATGCAATCGTGCAAGGCCGGACTGGTGATATGCGCGATTCTGCTGTTCTGCTCGCTGTTGGGCAAGCGGCTTTCGCCGACGACACGTTTCGCGGTGTGGCTTCTCGTGCCGCTGACGTTGTTGCTGTATGTATCGGTGCCGTCGCCGTTTAGCGTTTGGAACGCTGTCTATCGTGTGGATATGCCGGGTGAAAACTTGAGTGCGCCGGATCGAACATTCAACTCACCGGGTCGAACGCTGAATGCGCCGGATCGAACGTTCGACTCGCCGGGTCGAACGTTGGATGCGCCGGATCGAATGTTCGACTCGCCGGGTCAAACGCTGAATGCGCCGGATCGAATGTTCGACTCGCCGGGTCGAACGCTGGATGCGCCGGATCGAACGTTCGACTCACCGGGTGAAACGTTCGATGCGCCGGATCGAAATTTGAGCGCGCCGCAGTCCGGCGGTCACGTGTTTCTTCTGCCGCAGCGCAACGTGGCCACCCTACCTGACAACGTAGCCGCCCTACCTGACAACGTGACCGCCCATCCTTCCCCCCACTCTGCGCTCTGCACTTTGCGCTCTGCGCTTCCCGTCTGGCTCACCGGTTGCATCATCATGACACTCATCTTCCTGCGGCAGGGCATGATCTGCCGCCGGTGGATACGTCGGGCAAAGCTGACCACCGATGCCCGGGTGCTGACGATTTTCGAGCAGTGCGTCCGAACGATGCGCGTGAAAACCTGGCTCGTCGTGACGGAAAGTTCCGTTGTGAGCGGCCCCTTTCTCATCGGCGTGTTGCGACCGACGCTCCTTCTGCCGGAAAGTCTGGCACGCAACGCGACGGACGAGCAGCTTCGCACCGTGTTCCTGCACGAACTGGCACACCTGAAACGCTGGGACATTTGGACGAGTTGGCTGATGACCTGCCTGCTGATCGTGCATTGGTTCAACCCTTTGCTGTGGCTTGCGGTCAGGCGGTTGAACGATGCCCGTGAGGAAGCCTGCGACGCATTGGCACTGGCCGGGCTGAACCCGCGCGAGCGGAAAAACTACGGGCTGTCGCTCGTGGACATTGCGACACAATTTCAATCGCCGATCCGAACGCGCGGCCTCCAAACACCCGGGCTGGTCGGCATTTCGGAATCCGGCAAAATTTTAACAAGGAGAATCGAAATGATACGCGACATGGGAACCTGGAAAATACGCTGGACGCTGATCGCCGCGCTGTTCGCCCTGCTGCTCGGCGCGGTCACGCTCACCGATGCACAACAACCTTTGACAAAGCAGCAGATTCGATCGCAAATCGAAATGCTCGAACGTGACATTCAACAGCTCAAAGAAGCCGAGATCGTTGCAGAAGACGACCCGGAGGAAAGCTCGCCGCGTACGCCGTTTCAAGGTAAACGTGTTTTGCACGCATCACCGACAAGGGACAGTAGTGAATCGAAGCAATCCGGTACTTTCGATGATTTTTACGGAAAATACACCGGTTTTGAAGGAGACAAACCAATCGCTTTTGAATTGTACAGGCAACTTGTCACTCTGAACGTACCTGGAACAATGGGTGACGGCCAGATCGTTTATATGCCGCTAACGACATCTCTTGCTCAAATTGTGATCTACAAAAACGGATTTCCGCACGGTGGTGGATTTACACATGACGATGATTGGTATTCCGGCAGTTACACGTTGATAAAGGAAAACGAACTGACCATTTGCCTCTACGACTATTACATGAATAACAATGAAAGAAAAACCGTCCCTGAAGCATTGAAAGAACTGACGGCAAAGGTCATACGTGATGGCGACGACATCACGCTTGAAATCCCGAAAAACGACGAATGGGAAGAAGTGCGGGTCACGAAAGTGAAAAAGCCGGAACAAAATGAGCTAAACAAGCAAATAATCACGGTCTATGTCATCAAAAACGCCGATCCCAAAACGGTTTTGAGTGTGATGCAAACAATGCTTGCCGGAATGCCGGAGGTACACCTGCAACTTGACCCAAAAACGAATGATCTGATTGTCCTCGGCACTGAAGCCGTTCATGTCAAAGTTAGGGAAATCTTGAAAACGCTGGATAAGCAAAAGGAAGAAGTGCCGACAGAATTAAAACCAACGCCGGCGGAGGATAAGAAGCCTGTAGAGTCGCAAACTTCCGATTACGTTTGGGACAAGTTCGGCATTCGTGTCGCGGCGGTGACACAGGATGAGTTTCTGCGACGAATGGCCGACGTGAAATCGCCTTACGTTTTTGAAGGTGCGTTGGAAGTGCTGGAAGTCAAACCGGACGGAATTTTCTCGACGCTCAATACGCAGAAAGGCGATTTGCTTTGTGCCATCATCACGCCGAAAGACCCCTGGAACACCACGCGGGTCGGCGACCTGAAATGGATCGCCGAATGTTGGACACCCGAAGAAATGGGCGGCGACGAAGTGAAGGTCATCGTCGTTCGCGATAAGAAGTTGCTCGAAGGTCGGGTGACAGTGAAGACGAAGTGATCGCCCTACCATACTGTATCAATCATGTTAGGACTCGCGAAAAAATAACATGAGCCATTGTTTTTTAACGCGGAACACACAGAAAGACGGAAACAACGGAATTCTGCGTATTCCGTATTTCCGCGAGTTCTGCGTTAAAAAAATATTGTGAACAAGTTATTCCTTCGCGGTTCCTTATCGAGGTAGGTCGGGTTTTGCCGACGATACTCGATGTGATCGAGTGCCGTGCCGCCGCACAAAAAATATCGCCGTAAAACTTGAAGACAGACTGACCGGTTCGATTCATTTCCCTGTTTTGCGTTTTTCGTGTATCTTTTGCATTCTGTTTAAAGTGTTTGTGTTGTTGTCGAATTTGTTTTTTATTAATATCACTTTTTTTACCTGACATCGTTGAAATAATATGTAATTTCACAATTCGTGGAACGTCTGGGAACTTTTCTGTTTGATTTTTCGTCTTAATTCTTGGTATAATAGTATTCAAACCTTTTCTCGATGTCAAAGGTTGGTGAAAAGGCAAAAGGGGCTTAAAAAATTTGGAAATTGGGTGTGAGGTACGCCATGCCAGGCCGTAATCGAAAATTCCGTCAGCTTGTTGTTGAATCGCTCGAAAGCCGCGAGTTGCTGTCGGCCAATCCCACATTCGACCCATCGCCGGAAGCTTTGGAGCTTCTTGAGCGGATCAATCGTATGAGAGTCGATCCGCAAGGTGAACTTTCTCGCATTTTCAGCGATCTCGAAAATGGTGTTGCCAATGATCCGCGAATCACTTCCTATTTTGTACCTGGGCGTTATTCCTATCCCACTCTGTCCCGGCTTCAACGCGAATTTGCCGAACTTACTCCGGTTGCCCCTCTTGCCTGGGATAACACGCTTGCAGACATTGCCAACGAGCACACATCGCTGATGATAAGCCACAGGGATCAAGCTCACATACTCGACGGCGAATTGTCTTTGCTCCAGCGGTTGACCCATTCCGGTTTCTATGACCCGGAAAGCGGTCTTACACTTGATTACGGAGAAAATATCACGGCTTACGGTTTGCTGCCGCTTGTTGACGGTTACGGAAGTGTTGCTTCATACATCCATGAATTTCTCGTCATTGATTTCGGCAAACCTTTGCACGAACACCGCGACAACGTGATGGACCCGAATTACACACTGGTCGGTATCGGATTACAGGAAGTACCCGCCGGAATGACCGGTTTCGGGCCGTGGGTCGTGACGGTGGATTTCGCGTCGTTTTCCAACGGTACTCCCATTCCAAGCGGCGGTTATCTGGTCGGTGTGGCCTACGACGACGCCAATAACAACCATATCTACGAAGCCGGCGAAGGTTTGGGCGGGATGCAAATCGTCGTTCGGCAGGACGACGAGGTGATCGCCGAATTTGACACCTCTTCCGCCGGGGCATACCAATATTATCTGGAAAACGGCGAATACACGGTGACTATCAGTGGTTCGGCGTTTTCGGTGCCGTTGACGAAAACGGTTATTGTGGACGGTCAAAACGTCAAGACGGATTTCCGTCCCCAGGATGCAACGGCGGCAAAACCCGTCGTTGATCTCAACGGAGAAGATGTAGGGATCAATTTCGATATTTCATTTACGGAAACCCAACAGCCGTCACTCATCGTTGCTCCCAACATGACGGTGACGGCATCGGGCTTGATTTCTTACGCTGTCGTTCAATTGGAGGATCAGCCTGACGGCAACTACGAAATGCTGCTGGTCGATGTCACCGGCACGAACCTTGCCAGCCGTTACGATTCGGCGACGGGAACGCTGACGATCAGCGGTTCGGCATCGGCATCGGATTACGCGAAGGTTTTGCAAACGCTTTGTTACTGTAACCTTCTCGAAAAGCCGCATCTGGAATCGCGTACGGTCAGCGTCTTTGTTTCCGACGGTTTTCAGGAAAGCGACACGGCCGTCAGTACGGTGAAAATGACCGCCGCTTATCCTCCCACCATGACCATCGAAGATGTCAAAGTGATTGAAGGCGACGAAGGCACCACCGATTTGGTCTTTACCATCGAATTGAGCGAACTGCCGCGCGAGATGATCGTCGTCAATTATGAAGTGGTCGCAGGAACGGCCATTGCGGGCATTGATTTTACGCCGACATCGGGGCGAATCACGTTCGATCCTTGGGATCAGAGGATATCAACGATCACCGTAGCGGTTCATGCCGATTACGATCCCGGCAATGACCGGACGGTCTTGCTCAATATTCTCAGTGTGACAAACGCCAACCTCGACCGTGACCAGGTGGTCGGCACAATCCTTGAAGATGACAACGTGACCTACCTCGGTCGCATGCCTTCCTGGAGCGATACGAATCTCGAATTTGTGGACGGCGTCAGACTCCTGTACTCGTTTGAAGCCTTGTACACCGGTCGCGTTACGTGGGACACGGTGTTGGACAGCCTGCCCGACGGGACACGCATGGTCGTTTATGAGTCGTCGCATTCCACAATCCCGATCGGCTACTCGACATTGGATGGTGACAAACAGCATCTTGAGTTTGATGTGACCGAAGGAATCATCTACGTTGTCAAAATCGAAGGGCAAGTTGAACCGGAATTGTTGCCGGGGATCGTTTCGACCACAATGGTGCAAACAGTCCGTTTCATTGAAGACGGCTACGAAATTCTCGGCAACGCGGACGGTTCGACCGATTTTATCGTCGATTTCAGCAACGGCGATTTGCGTGTCGGATACGCCGACATCCTGACGAGTCTGGACTGGGTTTTGTTCCAACAGTTATACTTTGGAAATATTGACCCGGATGATACCGTTACGATCATCGGCGGTGGAACGAAAGACAACCCGGTTGTGGTGAAACCCGAAGAAGACATGATCATCATCAATGGTGTGACAATCGACATCGCAGGGTTGCAAAGAATTCACTTCGTCGGTTCCGACGACTATGACAGTGTGGAATTATTGGCGGACGGCGACAATTGCCAATTCACATTCCAGGACGGCAATACGACTCTTGTGACGGAAACACACGTCTTTCAGACCTTCGGCGTTGAAGAAGTGAGCGTCATTGCCACGGGAACGGGCGGCATCGCATCGTTTTTCGATTTGCCTTCGGATGATACATTCACCGTGCGATCGAATCACGTCCTGTTTGAAGGCGGCGGTTATCACATTGAAACGCGGAATTTTCAGAAGACCGATATTTTTTCCGTTTCCGGGGGCAACGACACCGCCATGGTTTACGGCGAAGAGAACAGTTGGATCATTGTCGCCGATTCTCTCACGCAACGTATAGATGTGACGACCAATTATCGCGTCTGGAATGCGAAAAATGTCGTTGCCGTCAATGCGGACGATACAAACAACGCGGTGACCTTTCTGAATGTGAAACCCGGCGATGAGTACTATGTCGCACAGAATTATGTGTCCGCCGCCAATGCGCAACAATCGATTTCCCGACAAGCAATCGGCTTTAGCAATGTGACCATTGGTCAATTCGCCGGCGGTTCCAGCTTCCTTACCGTTTATCTGGGAACCGATTCCCACATCGAAATGCCGGACACCCAGATGGTCTTGACCGACGGAACGCGAAAAGTCACCATGCCCGGCAATGCGACTTACACATTCCGACCGGCCGGCAGTTTTGCAACGATGTTGCCTGTGTCACCATTGCCTGTGCCGTCGCTTGCCGCCGTCGATTCGTTGTATTCCCAATCCGAAACGCTTGTTGAGTCGGACGACGCTTTAATTTCTGATGAAATGGCCAATGATCGGTTTCTGCGTTTTCCGGCTTGGGAATACCTACAAAATGACTGTGACCGTGATGCCGGCGACGCTTCGTTTGACGATGAAACCGACCTGCTTCGACTCTTTGCCAAACGTATTGCGCTGATGCAGCGTCTCAATTTCTCGTGATGATTGGCATGTCGCCTGTCCAATCGACACGGAATTTTGTCTTTCCGTTGTCGATGTTCAGTACGCTGTCCTTCATATTGATCGTTGGGCTGCCGATCAGCGGCCAATCGCCCGCCGACATTTCCGGCACGCCGTTGATCGAAACCTTCGGGATTGATTCCGCAATGCCGTCGACTTTCAGACTATTCCTCCAGTGATCCGGCATGTCGGCAACCGGAACGACCGGCAGGCCGGGAACAAATTGGATGCGAATCGTGTCATCCCGGCTGTTTGTGTAGGTTGCCGTCATTGTGTCCCAATCAACGTCGATAGTGTTTGTCGGAATCTTTCTGCGGAATGCGCCAAAATCCCGAAATTCTTCCTCGGTGCCGACCTCGAAAATGAAACCGGTCTTCGCGTGGTCGCTCTTGATGACACTGAAACCGATCAGACTGACATCCCGGGAATCTCGCTCAATATAAAAACTCTTCAGCGGTTTGATCGCAATGTAAGTTTTTCCGTCACGGATGAAAATCCAATCGTTTTCCTCGAACCACTGGTCCACTCTCTTGGGAAAGCGGATCATGCCGCGTTTCAGCAGGTCGTCGGCATGATGGTTCCGCCATGCCCATTTTTGTTCGGACGGTTTTCCCGGCCAGGGGTCTTTGTCAGGAATATCAAACAAGACGATCGCCGTGTTTTCGTGTTGGGCGGCTTGCATGAACGGCGAGACGCTTCCGTGGTCCCAGGCTTCCGCCGTTCGGCTGATGTCGTCCCCGTTGCTGTACCAGTAGGGATGCGAGCAGTTGAGGTAATTGAACTGCTTCGCACTGTTCCATGTGATGCAAAAGCCGCAGGTATCGTGGTCGGCGTAATCGCCGCCGGGAACCCATCGGAAGTTGCCGGTGCCGATGGCATACTGGCCTGTGCGATAGATTTTGCGTAACATCATGTTCGGCACGCCGCGTCCAAAGGGGCCGAATGTCGAGGCCGAGGTGCGGACTGTCACCGGCTGTCGGCTTGCGGCAAGTTCAAAAAAGATGTCATTCGGTATCGTTTCCGACATCGCGGCATAGATTCCAAAGCTCGATTCGTTGAAGTCGAGATAGTCCGACAGTCGAATATTATTCGTTGCCTGTCCCCAACCGAAAAGGACCCAAGTATAATAGCTGAACGCCGCCAATTCGTTCCATGAGTGGGATTTGGGGGCGTGCAAGTGATCCTGTTGCGTATTCATTCTCCCGAATGGAGCGATGACTTCGCCGTCGAACGTGTTCAGTGCCAGCAGCGACCAGTGGTAAAGCAGAAACGCCTCGGCCATGTCGCGAACTTCCGGGTCTTTCGTGTATTGGTAGAGAATCTCAATGGGGATCACCAGAACCGATTCATACGTTGTGGACAGGTATTCCGTATAAGAACGTGCGTAGTAATTTTTAAACGTATTGCGTATCCATTCTTTCAAGTGGGCATGGAGTTCGTCGCTGTTCATTCCGTTGGCCCACTTGGCATCGGGAAACAGTTCGCAAAAGAGAATCGCCGGTGCCCATGAAATGAGGGCGTGGTTCTCCGTTCCGTGACCCAGAAAACCTTCGCCGTCGGTTTTGTCCGACTTGGCAAGACGTTCCAATGCGGTTTGCAGCGACTGTCGCTGTTCCTGCGAAAAACTGTCCCAGTAACGACACAGTGCGACGGCGAGTCCGGGAAAATCGAACATCGTCTGCATTCGGGGGTTCGTGGTGCTAACGATATATTCCAGGGCATAAGCGTCATGCGGATCAAGTTGTAGCCGTGCAAGTGCCTTGGGTAGTCCGTGCTTCCCGGAACCCTGGACATTGTACCCACGAACGCTTTCGACAACCGCATCGCGTCGAGCCTGATAAGTCGAAAAGTCCGGCGTTTGTGCGAAAAGCGATGCCGGAAGAACAGAAACAAACAAAACTGCGAGGGTGATGGTTTTTTGCATGGTTTGGTGAAATGTAAAAAAAGGTTTGGTGAAATGTTAATATTCCGGCATAATCATTAGCGTTTGATCGTATCGCATTTTTTACATCTATTCATCAATACGAACACATTGGACGCCGATTTTGCGTGAGATGTACTCGACCTCGTTTTTGTAGTCGCCGAAACTCATTGTCCAGTGTGAGTCACGGGCTTCGCGTTTGAGTTTCTTCCAATCGCCGTCCAGTAGCACATCTTGCTGTGAGCGGCAAATTTCAAAGTCCGGGTTCGACTGCACTGTTCCGGTGAACGTCAACCATCGCGGGTTCGAGTAGTGCGGGTCGAGGAACGTCACCTTTTGTCCGATCGGAAAATCAACCTTCGGCGAGGCACCGAAGTCGGATTCGTAATGCGTCAATATCCGCATCGGATCATAATGCACACCGTCCATGCGTCGCGGCGAGGCACAGTGCGCACAGGTGACCATTCCCTGGTGCGGGAACGTCGAATTGTGCATGAAAACCGGCTTGTTCGTGACGTAACGCATGAGAATCGCCGCCGGAACCAGCACGAAGTCGGATTCGCAAAGTCCGAGATAGCCTTCGTCGTTGAGCCAACCGAGCGACAGACAGGCGGTGGTGTTGGCGGCCTCGAACATCGTGCCCATGCAGCCGAGAACGGTCAGCGTTGATGCCTGGTGAATATGCAGAAGTTCCTTGAAAACGCCATAGACGATAAACGCCCGGGCGATGAAATCGCGTTGCGTTTCCAGTTTGGTGTGCGGCATTTGAAGAAAAATGTCGGTCCAGGCTTGCGCTTTGGCAACGATTTGCGGGTTGGCACAAAACTCCCGGTAGCGTTGCTCAAACTGCTCGTAGGAGAATTCAATGATCTCGTGCTTGAATCGCTTTTGGCAATTCGCGGGAGCATTGCCGTCATATTTCCCGCCTGCCGCACCGATGGCAATAGTCTTGTGTCCGATGAAATTCTTGAGTGCGTAAAGTGCCTGCAATCGCCAAAGGACTTCATCGTAATCATCAACGACAACGTCTTCAACCGTCAACGGCCCGTGATTGTCGGCGGAATTTAGCAACAGATCGGGATGATCCGTCGGTTTCAAAAAACGGTCGCCGACGGCTTCGTACCAATAATAAATCGGGCCGTTGCGGTGTCGGACAAATACAATCGTGTCCTTCGTTGCAGCGGGGGCAACGCAGGCGTTGAACATATCTCCGGCACCGTTCGCCGCATAAAACAGCACGACATCATAGTCCTGCTCGTGAATTTTCCAGGCTTCTTCGGGACTTGTGACGGTCATTAAGGGGAGAAATTCCACTGAAAAATTTGCCGACGCTTTGAGTTGCCGAAGTTCCTGACCGATTCGTTGCTGCTCTTCCTCAGCGGTTTCTTTGGAATTGACGTGTCCCCAGGATTTGTAACTGGCTTTGTTGCGAAACGGTTGATCGCGGTACATGAGAACCGGCTGAACCTTGAGCGTCCGACAAGGCTGCAACATCGGTGCGTCAGGGTCCCACTGAAATGTTGCCGGATCAACGGCGGCGTCGGCTGTCTCTTCACCGAGAACCGCTGCACTGGTAAAAAGCGTCCCGGCGGTAAGGACACTCATGGTTTCGACAAACTCACGACGATTCATTTGACAATGGCGACACATTAGCGATTCTCCTGTTTGGCGGTAAAGACATTGGGATATAATATCCGTCATTATTATTGACATTGGTGCCAAAGTCAATGATTCTGACGGCAAAATCCAACAGCCGCAATCAGAGTCCGCCGCGTAATTCAAAGCCGCAACGAAGTAAGCGGAAAACCAATCAGAGCCCGCAACGTAAGCAAGGGCAATCACGTTGTGGCCGCCGAGTCAGAGTCACGAGTGTCAACAAGTGGTCGAAGCGGGATGAGACTCAATACCACTGCGACCACTCCGTTACCATCGCGGCTCTGATTTGAAGGATGACTTTCCAGTGAAGCCTGACAATTGCGCAATCTCACGATTGCGGTTCTGTTTCATCCGTTATGGATGCGTCCGTAGTGGGTGCTTTGAACAATGGCCCGGAACTGTCGCCGATGCCGCCTTTGAGCGTTTCGGGGTTGATCGTCGGTTGCGTTGCGGCGGCAGTTGCCTGTTCTTCGGCAGCGGCTTCCTGAGCTTCTTCTTCCGACCATTCGGCACGTTTGCGCGACAGGCCAATCTTGCGTTCGTCCGAGTCAACCCGAAGTATCTTGACCTCGATTTCCTCGCCCACTTTGACGACTTCCTCGGGGTTTTCGACCTTGTGGTTGGCCAGTTCCGAAATATGCAACAGCCCTTCGAGGTCTTCCTCAAGGCTGACAAACACGCCGAAGTTCGTGATTTTGGTCACTTTTCCCGTAACCAGCGCGTTGGCCTGATACTTGTTCGGGATGTATTCGGCCCACGGGTCGTCACCAAGTTGCTTGAGTCCCAGCGCAATGCGACGGTTCTTTTTATCAACCGATAGGACGCGGCACTGAACCTGCTGTCCCTTATTGACCACTTCGTTCGGGTGCATGATTTTGCGCACCCATGACATATCGCTGACGTGCAACAGGCCGTCGATACCTTCTTCGATTTCGATGAAAGCACCGTAATTGGTCAGATTGCGAACCGTTCCCATGACGTTGGAGCCGATGGGGTAACGTTCTTCGACGTTTTCCCACGGGTTTTCGTGCGTCTGTTTGATGCCAAGCGAAATTTCCTGCTTGTCCTTGTTAATGCCGAGAATCGCCACGTCAATCGTTTCACCGACATGAATGAACTCGTTGGGATGCGTGATGCGTTTTGTCCAACTCATTTCGCTGATATGCACGAGACCTTCGATACCCTCTTCAAGTTTGACGAAGGCACCGTAACTCATCACGTTGACCACCGTTCCCTGGGCACGCGAACCGATGGGATATTTCTCTTCGACGTTCGCCCACGGACTGGGCGTTTTCTGCTTGAGGCCGAGCGAGATTTTTTCTTTCTCGTGGTCGATTCCCAAAATGAGCACTTCGATTTCGTCGTCGATTTTGACGAGGTCGGTCGGGTGTGTGATGCGTCCCCAACTCATGTCGGTGATATGCAAGAGACCGTCGATGCCGCCGAGGTCGATAAACGCTCCGAAATCGGCAATGTTTTTAATTGTCCCTTTGCGAATTTGGCCTTCCTGGAGTTCGTTGAGCAGTTGCGTTTTCTTGGTTGCGCGTTCGTGTTCGATCAACGCACGGCGACTGACGACGATGTTACGTCGGGTTTCATCGATTTTCAGCACAACACATTCGATCGGTTTTTCGAGGTACTCGCCAATGTCGCCCGGTCGGCGGACATCAACCTGGCTGGCCGGCAGAAAGACATGCACGCCAATATCGACAAGCAAGCCACCTTTGATTTTTTTGAGGACAAAACCGCGGACGACATCGCCTTCCTTGATTTTTTCCATCATCCTGTCCCATGCTTCAATCTTGGCAGCCTTGCGCTTGCTCAGTTGAATCATGCGGTTTTCTTCCGGCGTCATCCCGTCTTCGAGTTCCTCGATCAAGACCTTGACGAGTTCGCCAATTTGGGGCGGGTCATCGCCTTCTTCCCACTCGGTGATCGGGATTGATCCTTCGCTCTTGTAACCGACGTCCACGATAACGTGTTCGTTTTCAATACGGACGATTTTTCCTTCGACGATTTTATTGGCGGTGACTTCTTCGCCGCCCCACTCCATTTCTTCAGGAGAAAGCCCGCCGAGAGCATCCTCAATTTGAATGTCCCAGTCCTGTTCTTCAATGTCTAGTTTGTGAATAAGGTTTCGATTGACCACAACAACGATCCTAAAAAACAAAAAGCAATTAAGGTTGAAAAGCCGAAAGCTATGGTGCCGTTCATAATGTCCTTGTTTATGTTTATGATAATAAGAACAGGGAACAGTCTTGTGCGTACGACATCACCAGCAGCCTCATTCGGCAACGAAATCCCCCCTTTCGCCAACGAAGGCAAAATTCCAAAGGGTTCTTATGAAACACTTTACAGATTTTTTCCTACTATAAACCCAAAACGACACCCGATCATTGGGAGCGATTGGCCTATAATATTTTTGTGCCAAAAATCCTACTGCAGTTTAACCCGAATATTATAGTGCGTAAAACTATTGTCACAATGGGGGGAAGATTATTTTTGTGCAAATAGCAGTCCGTTTCCGGTCCGACTTCAAGTTTCATGTTAGATTTTTTGTAACCGTTCACGAATAACTGTTCAGTAAACTTAAAAGTGTTTCGTTCAATGCATTTTTGCGATTAGAACATTGTATATAACTCTTGTTTTACCTATTTTGCCATAATTCATTCAAAGGATACAAGTAGCAATAACATTGAAATCTGAAAACGCCACTACATATAGTATGTGTGGCATTGGTAAACCACTAATTTGTATTTCGTGCAGTTATTCGTGAACGGTTACATTTTTTTTTTCATGATCGGCGATTTGTTCCTGCAAAATGATGGCGAGGGACTTCTGCACCAGTTCGCGACCGTTTATTGCGCTGGTGGCAACAGCGTGACGGCGAAGGTTTCCGCAAGGCGAATGACATGACCGTCGGGTGCGTTGTCGGCAACGGCTTTCATGTCGCGATAATAAGCGAGTGCTTGTTCGAGAAAAAGTTGTTCGGCGGCATCGTGATCCGAATTTGTGGCATGTTGATTCATAGCGGGATCCTCAAAAATCCAAGTGGGGGAATTCAAAACCACTAATATAACCCAACCTACCCAATCGCGCAACCAGGGTTTACTACACCCAAAAAATGATTACGGCGGTCACGCCGTGACCGCCCTACCTCGGACGGTCACGGCAAAAGTCAATCCAAACCGGCGTCTTTGAGCGAATCGGAAAACCGAGTTTTTTGTCCGTCAACAGGTTGATGAGCGGTTCGCCGTTGTGGAATCGCCGGATATTTTCGCACAATAAATCGGTCACGTCGTCATTGCGCCAACGAAACTGCCCCCCGACATGCGGCGTGATGATAAGGTTCGGACAATCCCACAACGGGTGTGATTCCGGCAAGGGTTCCGGGTCGGTCACGTCAACGGCCGCCCCGGCTATCGTTCCGGCATTCAGAGCCGTTACCAGTGCGTCCGTTTCGACAATCGGCCCACGTGCCATGTTGACCAATAAGGCGGATGGTTTCATTTTTGCCAATAGCGTGGCGTTAAAAAGATGCCGCGTTGTCTCATTAAGCGGCAGATTCAACAACACGACATCCGCTTCGGCCAGTAGATCGTCGAGCCGGTTTTCGGGCCAGAGTTCGGCAACGTGATCGGGTTTGTCGGTCGGGAACATGTCCGTCGCCAGAATTCGCGTCTGAAACGGTGCCATGACTTGGGCCACACGTCGACCATTTCCGCCGAATCCGACAATGCCGACCGTTGACCGACTCAGATCGCGTGTCGGTCGCCGCACAAACTCCCGCTTCTTTCGAGCGTCGAAAAAAACCGGCAGACTCCGCAGCCAACCAAGCACCAGGGCCATCGTATGTTCGGCCACCTGATCGGCCAACAACCCCGACGCACTGGTCACGATGATGTCTGATTCGATCACCGCCGGGACGAGACAGTGATCCATCCCGGCCGCCGACGATTGAATCCAACGCAACCGCCCCTGTTGCACAATGGCATCCCAGTTGACCATCTTTTTGACGTGTCCGCAAAAAAAATCGGCTTCAAACAGCAATTTTTCCGACTCGCCGCGGTTGTTCTGATCGGCGCAAAGCAGGTTGAGCCCCGGCCATGCATTCCGAATGCGCCGGAGATGATGTTCTTTGATGGGATAGCAGAGGAGCAGGTTCGTATGCGTCATCTTGGCTTATGTGTTTTTGACGGTTCTTGAATGAGTGATGAAGATGTTGTCAATTTCTGGTACCGTTCCATCAATTTGGCAACAATAATGCGCCCCGATTTCCCGCCGAAAATCCCTGTTCATCACGCCCTGGAACAGGAAGATGAAATCCATTAATTGCTCGTACATGTCTTCCGACACATCGGTGACATCCTTACCAAAAGCGGCAAGCAAGTCGCGCACAAGACGATGCGAATCCGTTGCAGTGTCCTGCGCGTTTTTCCACCATTCATCAATGGTCGCGTTTTTCCGATTGGCTTGCCATGAAGGTTGGGAAATCATTGCAATTTCTGCGGGTTTCTTTCACGTTTGCGGGTTCGGTTCCTACGTTGACGAAAATTGCTTGCATTCCGAAAAACCGCATTCCGTTAGGGATGCAACCACAAACCGGCAAGGACGCATTCCTACAGAATGCGGTTGGATTTTTGGGCTTCTCTTTTCTACCGAGCGATGCATTCCTAACGGAATGCGTTGGCACTTTTCACTTCTCACTCGCAACTCTTTGTTGTCAATTTTAACGGATTTGCGGGCATGTTTTTTTCCGAAAATTCCGCGTTTTTATCATCAACGAAGAAGATTTTATCCTCTTCGTTGAAGAAAAAATCTTCCGTGATGACTCTTTTGTCATGCCTTTTTGTTCTCAAAATCAAAATTCCAGGTCGAATTGCGCCACGGTCGGGTGCGTTTTATTTCCGAGTCAAGCACGTCCATGCAGATATTGACGCTGTCAACAATCTGGAAGTCGTACATGCCGACGCAAAGAAAATCGGCACCGCCTTCAAAGGCATA
>Ga0082212_10000789_pt1 | contig 46268 bp, 37 predicted proteins | sample TergutNt197P3_FD_71548 | JGI IMG/M metagenome (GOLD analysis project Ga0082212, IMG submission 71548) | Neocapritermes taracua P3 segment gut microbial communities from Petit-Saut dam, French Guiana - Nt197 P3 | ecosystem: Host-associated > Arthropoda: Insects > Digestive system > Gut ... | reverse complement strand
CAGCGGACGTCCCGTCCGCGCTTTAAAATGATCGCGGGACGTAGGGGCGTAGCGTGCTACGCCCTTCAATTGTAGGGGCGCGATTTATCGCGCCCGTTTTATTTATTAAGACGCATGCGGGACGCATGCTATCCCATGTCACGCCGGCGTGGACGCCCGCGATCCCATGGCAACGACAGAGCAAAATTGGCAACCTGTATAATTCAAAAAATGGGGATAGTTCAAACAACGTGAATGCTTATTTTCGCCAGTGATTGTGCCATGTTACCTTGCCCTTCAGGGCAGGGGCGCGATAAATCGCGCCTCTGGAGTTTGAAGTAAAGAATCCAGATGATGGATGACGCCGTATTGTACGTGAAAAATCTATGAAAAATCCGAATTATAAAAAAAATTAAAAAAAATATGATTTTATTCTAAAGGAATTCCCAATGTGAACGATAAGCGCTCCGTACCCTAAATTTAGAAACGGCAACCGGGAAATGAGTTCCCTTTTGCCAAGCGCTCATTACGCGAGCCGAATGGTTCGGTGTGTGTAGTGAAGCAATTTACTTGAATGATTCAAGGAGGAATTTGCAATGGGTTCTTTTAGTGTTCTGAATAACATCCCCTCAGTAAACGGACAAAACCAGCTTAACGTAAACAACATCAACCTTGCCCGCACATTGGCGCGCCTGTCTTCAGGCAAGCGCATCAACTCCGGTGGCGATGACGCCGCGGGTCTCCAGATTGCCGACGCTCTTCGCGGTAACGTAATGGCGTTGAACCAGGCTGTGAGAAACGCCAATGACGGCATCAGCGTTCTGCAGATCGCCGACGGCGCGCTCGCGCAGGTTACAGACCTTCTCTGGCGCGCGGTCACGCTGGCCGAGCAGGCTGAAAGCGATATCGTCAGCGCGACGGGTAAAAACGCTCTGGAGCAGGAATACGCGCAGATTCGGGCGGAAATCAACCGCATCGGTCTTGACACCAACTTCAACGGACAGTCTCTTTTTGGAGCAACCGCTTTCAGTGCGCTTGCCTGGAATGGCGGAACAGGGTTGCCTGTTGCGGCTTCTAACAACAACTCCACAGACAACTGGGTTCTTGATGTATTCGTTGGCGATCTGGCGGCAAGATCCTATATAAGCGTATCCATTGGCGGGCTTCACACTGGAAGTACTGGTAGTGGCGGATTAAGTTTAACCGACATGTTGAGTACCGCTGGCGGCCCAGTAGCAGCGTTGGGACAGCTCAAATCCGCGTTGAACACAGTTGCCATCATGCGTGGCGCCATTGGCGCTGGTATGAACCGTCTGCAGTCGGCCATCAACGTTATTAGCGTAACGGCTCAGAATACGCTGGCTGCGGAATCGAGCGTCCGCGACGCGAATATGGCGGAAGAGATCTCGAATCTGACGAAGTACCAGATTCTGGCTCAGACCGGCATCGCGGCTCTGGCGCAGGCGAATACCAACGCCCAGAACGTACTCTCTCTGCTTCGTTAATCATTAAGCTGAATCGTGGTTTTGCGCGGATAGGATGTCCGCGCAAAACCTTCATCACCTTTATACAAGGCGCGTTTTATGAAAAACGCGCCTTTTTTTTGCCATGGGACCGCGGGGCGTTGACATGGGATCGCGGGCGTCCCCGCCGGCGTGACATGGGATAGCATGCGTCCCGCATGCGTCATAATAAACAAAAACGGGCGCGATTTATCGCGCCCATCAATTGAAGCGGGCGTTGCCCGCTATCATTTATTAAAGCGCGGACGGGACGTCCGCTACCCCATGTCACGCCGGCGGGGACGCCCGCGATCCCATGGCAACGCCCGCGATCTCATGGCAGGAATAAGCCATATTCACATTTTTTCCCTATGAAAAAATGTGAATATGGCTTATCTTTCACGGTATGATATTTTATACTCTCCGGTGTGGGGAAAATACATGGAACGCCTGATCGAGCATGATCTTCTGAAATGGAAAAACAGGCCTGACAGGAAACCGCTGATAATTCACGGCGCGAGGCAGGTCGGCAAAAGCCATACGCTTTTGGAGTTCGGCAAAGCAAATTACGGGAATGTCGCCTATTTCTTCCTTGAAAACAACGAAAGGCTCCAGGCGGTATTTAACAACGGTATTGATAAAATATCAACGCTGTTCCTGGATCTTGGCCAGCTATCCGGGCAAACTATTACACCGGGAGGAACGCTTGTCATTTTCGACGAAATACAGGCATGTCCGGCCGCCATAACCGCATTAAAACGCATTCAGGAAACGGCAAACGAATATCACGTGGCTTGCGCCGGAAGCCTCCTGGGTCTCGCGCTTAACCGCGACGCGAAATATTCCTTTCCCGTCGGCAAGGTGGATATATTGAACATGTATCCGATGAACTTCAAAGAGTTTCTTATGGCGGCAAACCGTAAGGGCCTTGCCGATATGATCGGTGAACATTTCGAAAAAGATAAAAAGTTATCATCTCCGATGCACGAGCTTGCGCTTGAGGAATACCGCGTATATTCAGCCGTGGGCGGAATGCCCGAATGTGTGCAGGAATACGCCAACCGCGGAGATTTCGATTTCGTCAGAGCAAAACAACTCGCTATCTGCGAAATTTACACAAACGACATGGTCAAGTATTGTACGAGAACGGAAGCCATGCGCAACATAGCCGCGTACAACAGCGTTCCAGCACAGCTCGCCAAGGAAAACAAAAAGTTTCAGTTCAACATTATAAGGAGTGGAGCCAGAAGCAAGGATTTTGCCGACTCCATTATCTGGCTTGAAAAAGCGAATATAGTGATAAAGGTTCCAAAGACGAACGAAGGCAAAATGCCGCTTGCGGGATACGAAGACCTGTTGTCGTTCAAAATATACCTAAGCGACGTCGGCTTGCTGGCCGCAAAAAGCAGCCTTCCCGCGTCCGCCATTCTGACTGGAGCATACGGCGGAGAAATGCGCGGCGCCGTTACCGAAAACTTTGTCGCGCAGGAATTGGCCGCAAACAGAATAAGGCCGTACTATTGGGAAAGCAGGGGCACGGCTGAACTTGACTTTGTTATCCAGCAGCAGGATAAAATCGTTCCCATTGAAGCAAAAGCCGGCGCAAACACAAAGGCAAAAAGCCTTGACAGCTTTCGCAAAAAATACAATATCGAAAAATCCATCCGCGTCTCCGCTAAAAACTTCGGTTATGAGAACGGTATAAAAAGTGTGCCGCTTTACGCCGTATGGTGCATCGCCCCGGACGTTGCCCTATGAACAAAAGATGCGTTTTATATAAAGCGCAGGCGCAATACGATGTGCTGCGCTGCTTTGCGGATGAATTATACGGCGCGTTTGCCGGTTTTGGGTATGAAGCGGTAATAATTGACCTGTTGGACGGGGCTTCGTCCGATCTGTTTAATCAAACGGTGAAAAAAGGGGTTGATTTTATTGTTTCATTTAACAGGCAGGGCTTCACGGGTGAAATCAGGGGGACGCCGTTTTATGAATACCTGAAAATACCATTTATTTCTTTTATGGTTGATTCTCCGGTACATCATTATTCCAGCATCTCGATAAACGACGGTTTTGTTTTTTTTACGTGTGTGGATAAAAACCATGTGTCGGAAATTAAAACGAATTTTAAGGGAAAAGCCGCGTTTTTCCTGCCTCATGGCGGCAGCGCCGCCAAAAATCCTGAAAAATACGAGAACAGGCGGCATGACGTCATATTTTGCGGCAGTTGCGGCGGAAACAGCCATAAACAGGCGCTGGATTGGTTAAAACAGGCAAACTCGTCTTTTATGACAAACATATTCCATTCAATGATCGACATAATGTTGCAAGACGACACGATATCCTATCAAACCGCGTGGGGCCGCTGTACGGATGCCGATCCAGGCGGCTATATTGCCTTATTGCAGCATGTTGATCTGGCATATAGAAACCTTGTTAGGGAGCGTGTATTGGAAGCATTACTTGACGCCGGCGTCAAAATAACCTGTTTTGGAAACGGATGGGAAAATTCGGCGTTTGTTAAATATGACAATTTCATCTATAAGCCTTCGGTCAATTTTGGGGATACCGTTGAAGAAATAGGCAACGCGAAGATTTGCCTCAATATTTCGCCAATGTTTAAAAACGGTTCACACGAAAGGATTTTCACCGCCATGCTAAGCGGCGCTGTTTGCTTAACCGATGAAAACGCATATTTAAAAGAATCGTTTACCGATGGTGAAGATATACTTTTTTACAGACCGGACAGACTGCATGAAATACCGCAAAAAGTTGCCAATTTTTTAAATGACAAAAACAAGCTTTCGTCCATTTCCAGACGCGCGTATAAAAAAGCTATTAATAGCCACACATGGAAAAACAGGGCGGAATACATAATTAATATTGTCAATATGTTGCGTGAAAAATTTTAAAGGATTGACGCGTGCTTATACTTGTAACGGCAACCCGAAAATCCCGCTCTGAGTTTGACGAAGGCCCTTTGGGACAGTCGTTACGTAATATCTGGTCTGACAATCAGATGGTTTCGGCCGTGGAGACTGAAAATTCGCTCGGCTTGCCGGCGGTTTACAATCAAGTAATAGATGAGTGCTATCGCGGATACGAGGTTGTGTTTCTGCATGACGACATTTGGCTCGAGGATGTCTTTTTCGTCCGGCGCATTCTGGATGGTTTGGAGCAGTTTGATGTTATTGGATTGGCTGGAAATCGCGTCCTTCATCCGAATTCGCCCGCGTGGCCTTTCAAAGACGACACGATGCAGTGGGATTATGAAAATTTATCGGGGGTGGTACGCCATGGAGCTTCGCCGTGCGGAACGCCATATGTATACGGCCCAACACCCGAGCGCGTACAATTGCTGGATGGGGTTTTGATTGCCGCCCGCATTTCCTCGCTGTTGGATTCAGGGGTTCGTTTTGATGAGCGCTTTGATTTCCACTTCTACGATCTTGATTTTTCAAGACAGGCCAACGCGGCGGGGCTTGCCGTTGGCACATGGCCGATCTCCGTTACGCACACCAGCGGAGGCATATCCGATTCTGAAAGTTGGCGGCGCGGGCTGGAACTTTATCGTAGCAAGTGGCAGAAGCATGAGTATGAAAAGGAAAAAACATGACGATTCAGCAGGTGCTTAATCAGATCGTGGCGGCATTAAGAAAAAATGATTTTAAATCCGCACGTCGGCTTATTGATTCGCAGGAAAAAAAATATGGCGGTAATCCATATTTCCTGTGGCAAAAAGCGATATATGAGCTTTCCAGAGGCTCAGACAAAAGAAACATTGTTTTGCCTCTTATGGAAAAAGCGTATAACGGAGGGTTGCAGGAACTGAATTTCCTGAGACAATTCGGCGCGCTTCTGATTGAATTTGATATCTACATGACAGCATGCAAAGTATTTGGTAATATTGTTCAAATTAAACAGGACGACATAGAAGCATACATAAAGCTTGCCGATATTTTTTCAGGAACAGGAAATCCTGTTACGGCGATAAACACGCTGAAGCTGGCGCTAAAAATTAATCCTAACCATTCGTCCATACCAACGATATATTACAATATTGCAAATGCGTTAATGGAAAGCGGCTATCAGGACGAAGCGATTGAAACGTATAAAAAAGCGCTTGAACTCGATAGTAAAAACATTATTTTTTCATCCTATTATTTATTCCACTTGAATTATGTAGATATTGGTCGTGGAGAATATTTTCAGTTTTGCCAAAAGCACAGAACACTCTGGGAAAGTGAAACTTTGAATGCCCGGCCGCCGTTCCCGCAAACTGAAAAAATAAAAATTGGATTTCTTTCCGGCGATTTTCGTTTTCACGCGGTATTTTTTTTTACGAGTCCATTGTTTGAAAATTATGATAAAAACATGTTTGAGATACATCTGTTTTCTACTCAACGGCGGGAAAAATACGACAAGGTCACGGAAATGCTTATTCAGCAAACGGACAAGTGGCACGATATTTCAAAAACAGGTATTCGGGAAGCAATAGATATCATTAAAAAAGAAGAAATTTCTGTTTTGATTGATTTAGCCGGACATACGAATACTGGAATGCCGGTTGAAATTTACGGTCGTCGGCCTGCGCCTGTTCAGGTGTCTTATTGCGGTTATCCGAACACTACGGGACTTAAAAGTATAGATTACAGGATCACAGACAAAATATGCGAACCAGACGACGCGCAAAATTACCACAGCGAAAAATTATTTAAAATGGATGGGTGCTTTTTGTGTTATCAGCCGTATTTTGAAGTAATTCCGGAATGCTCATTTGAAAATCCGCACGGCCGTCCGATTGTTTTCGGCTCGTTTAACAATTTGGCGAAAATCACTCCCAAAACGATTAAACTCTGGTGTGATGTTATAAATGCCGTTCCCGATTCCAAAATTGTGCTGAAATATAAATATTTAAATGATCCGAAGCTTCGTGAAATAACAGTTTCAAGGTTTGCGGAAAACGGGATTTCCGCTGACAGAATAATCACATTTAGTTTCGATTTTGAAATTAAAGAACACTATGCCAAATATAACAAAATTGATATTGCGCTTGATACTTTTCCCTACAATGGAACAACAACAACCTGTGACGCGCTTTACATGGGTGTTCCGGTTATAACGATTTTGGGCGACAGACACGCGTCACGAGTCAGCGCAAGTTTGCTTAACGCGGTTGGACTTGACGAATTTGTCGCGAAAAATGAGAATGAATTTGTAAAAATTGCCGCCGGTTTGGCGGGAAGCCCGCAAAAACTTACCGAAATTAAGCAAAATTTACGTGAAAGAATGCAAAACTCCGCGTTGATGGATAAAAGAGCTTTCACCTGGAAATGGCAAAACGCAATTCTGAACATGATAAGCGAAGTGAAAAACGCCCCGCTAATTTTCAAACAATAACCGTTTTACAATTTATGGTGGTAGTTTATGTCAACTGAATTTCGTCCAATCACGGATTCAACCATTTATGCACAATCCTGGCGAAAAGAAGGTTTGCCGTTTGTTGTAGCCGCGATGTTCACAGGCAGCATCAGGAAGCTTGCGGATAGATTAAAAAACTCCCTGGAACAAATCGGCTTGAATTTCGCGCTGTTTGAAGTGCCATCTATCCATTGTTCGATCAGCCGTAAAGGGACAAATGACATTACGTTCAGCAAGCCAAATTTCATCCGCTTCGTTCAGAGCAAATATCGGATGCCGGTGCTTTACGTCGATGCCGACGTGGTATTTCGTGAAATGCCGTATCAAGTCTTTCAATTTGCGCAGGAACGCGTCGATTTCGCAGCGTACAATTGGTTGGCCGATCTGTTGACGGATGCTTATATTCCTATCCCGATAACAATTGACGGAACTCTCTGGAAAAATCGGTTCTATAAATTTTCGCACAGCATTGATTTGTATGATCCGACACAGCTCTTCGTCAGCGGCTGTTCGCAATATTACTCGCCCGATGCGGAACCTTTGTTGCGCAAATGGCTTGAAGCAATTGACGCTTGTCCGGATGTGGCAGATGATGAATTGCTAAGCTTTGCATACAATTTTTCAATCAACAAAAATTCGATCAAGGTTTTTTGGTGGACGAAAGACTATAGCCGTTATGCGTGGTGGATTACGGTACGGCCTATAATTGACCACCCGCAGATTCCTGCGGGGATTGGAGAAACTCCACGTATTACAGGCAATCATTTCGATCCACAGCATGCACAACATCGTCGTTCACAGAGTACATTCCCTCGCGACTGCTTGATAGATGTGAAAGAAAAATGTATTATTCCGTTCAGTCAACAAACAGGGTCAACGATTATTGAGCGATTCGATACTGATATTTATTTATAATCGACTATAATATTCGCGTCGAATTTCTGAGTGGAATTGAACTTGTAATTACTCGCATTGATTACTCCATACAATGAACGATCTTTAAAAACCCCAAAAAACTTTTGGCTCTTGCTTTCCAGTCATAGTTTTTTGCCTGCTCAAGCGCTTTATAAGAAAGAGAATCTAAAAGCTTTTCATCGGTTAATATTTTATCTGTTTCTTCAATAAATTTGTTCAAATATTCCTGCGACCCCGGTATTTCCGTGAGCAATCCGCCTGCCTGCCCAACAGTCTCCGGCAGCGCTGCCAGAGCGCTGGTTATGATAGCGCACCCTGCCGCCTGGGCTTCCATGGCGCTTATGCAACTTGTCTCACGAAATGCCGTTGGATAGATCCAAACAGCGGAACGCATCATCTCCCGGCTAAGCTCGCGTTGCTTTACGGGACCATGTACAAAACAGCCGTCCATTTTTTTCAAATCTTCGAAAAGTCTTTGTTCTTTCTCACTTTCATTTTTTCCATGAGTGGCTGCCCCCCCGAATATATGAAGCTCGATGTCCTTATGATTTTTTTTAAGTGATGAGAAAATATAAGGCACGAAATCCAGCCCCCGGCTTGGATGCGCAGTGAATATCAATCTTTTTTTTTGTCTGGTTTCAGACCCGCTAAAATAGGATAACTGCACACCATTCCTGAGCAGCCATACCTTTTGTTTTGGAAAACCCGAATGGTGGCATAATAAGTTTGCCTGCCAATCGCTTACGCATAAAAGATTGTCCAAATGGGTAAGCACTCTGGGATCGCCTATCCCAAAATTGTGCACAACATTTGCGTCATCGCCGGTCCATAAAAATGTTTTCTTTCTCTCTATAAGGCTAAAAATTGGCCGCCAACTGCGAATAGAGATAAAAATATCCGTACCTTGCAACAATAAGGGATTGTTGGGAAGCAAAAAACGCGGATTTGCCGATTCATCATTTACCGAAGAAATGACTGTAACTTCATGGCCGAATTCCGCCAGGGCATTGGCAAGACAAATAATGCCTGTTTCAGTACCGCCTAATGGAAGCTCATCCAGAATATTTCGATAAACAGGCAGGCAGTCAAAAGGATAGAAAAGAAATCTCATAAAGAACCTTATTTTATATAACTTTTTCCAGTAATTCCGTCATTGGATAGTATTTTTTAAATTGTTCATGGTTTAATTCCGCGAGCTTTTGCGAATTTTCCCAATCGGCCAGCCGTCTGACACATTCGTCAACCAGATGTTCATAAGATACGCAGACCATGTCGACTTTCGTATACGGATTGTCCGAGGACTGTTCCGTAAGGACAAAAACTTTGTTGTTCAAGAGATAATGAATCCGCGCGGACTCAAAAATTTCCATGCCAAAACAGTGTATGTTAATGACAATTTTAGAGCGGGCGATATACTGGTCGCGTTCCTGGCCATAGGTGTCCGATAATATTTTTACCTTTACGCCGCGCGATTCAAGTTCTTGCAGGATTTGCAGACGCCGTCCGTCCAGGCCGCCGTAAAACAAAACGTCAATATCTTTATTTTTTGCGTTAATTATATTCTCAAGATTTTTGTCGTATCCCGGAATCAGCAACTTTGAATTTACGTTTTCGGCTTTAAGAAATTCGACATTGTTACCCGAATAATCCCAGACATCCGAAGCGTTTTGAATAATATTTCTCAATATTGCGGATTTAAAATAGCTGCCTCCCGCGCCGCTTAACGGTTCGAGCTGATACAGGATATATTTAATTCCGGCTAAAAGTTCCGGGAGATTGGGATTTGTTATTGTATTACCAATAACTATGTTTGTTTTTTCTTTTTCCAACTGGTTGACCTTAAACGTACAGGCTCTGCCAAGCGCGGTGAATGAATGAAACAATAAAGTAATTATTTCCCAAAATATCAATGGATATTGGGGAATATTACTCGCCGGCGAGTATGTCAAACAAATATGGTAATCATTGTACGATGGTTGATATTTGTTTTTGGCTGTTTTATTCATAAGGACACCACTGCCGACGCGGGCCGTTCATGATTTCTAGCAACTCATCTTTTGTCCTTGCACAGACCACGGCGTGCTGGAATGGGCGGTGACGGAATTTCGATAGATAGTCTCCCCTCTTTTTGCGAAAGCTTTGCGCGTGACGCCGCCATTCTTGATTGAAGTCGCCTTGAGAATAGTGCAATACAGGTAAATCTGTGGCGACCGCGATATGAAATCCCTCAAGGAACACTGAGAAAGAAAAGTCGATATCATAGACGTGGAAACCGTTGAATGTCTGCGCGTCGAACCGCACGCGGTCCAGTACCTGACGGCGCGCGGTCATGAACAAGCCGTCAACGGCCTGGATGCCGACCACAGCGGGTGCAGGTACAGCACACAACAGTACCCTGAAAGGAAGCTTACTGTCGTTTGTCTCGCCCACTTGTCCAAATGTATAGGGCGGGCCGGCTTGCGCCCACGCCGGTGAAACGAGTTTTGTCGTCCCTGCGAGGCCGATCATATCGTATTTCGCCATGTGCGCTTTGAGACGCGGCAACCAGTTGGCCTGATCCAGAAATTCGATATCGTCGTGCGACAATATCACGATTTCACCGCAACTCGCGTCGATACCCGCGTTGTAGCCTTCGGCCAGCGAGCGTGGCGTCATGACTCCGATGAATTCGTGTGGTTCATCTGCCAGGAGTTCGTGGTAATGACGCTCTATGGATGCAGCTTTGACGGGGTCAATGCTGCACGAAATAACAGAAATCACCTGTTCACCTATAGTTTTTTGCCTGCTCAATCGCGTTATCAGAAAGAGAATATAAAATCATACCGGAAAAGCCTCTTTTTACAAAATATCAGCAAATGGGCGTCGATCTTCATGACGTGTCTTTCCGTCTACACGGTAGGCTGTTACGCTACACCCGGCTGTGGGATCTGACTGCCTGTCGTATAAACTCCTCAAGGCCGCGGATGCACTCCATGTCCCGGTAGAGCAGATGGCGGTTCCTTGCGATTTTTTCGGAAATCTCCTTTCGCCAGCCCGGTTCTTTGGCCAGACGCGCGGCTATGGCGACATATTCGTCAATGTTGCGGCCTCCCGTCTCACAGAGATCAATCATTTTAAGAATGGCGTGGGTTTGCCGCCCGCGCATCAGTTTGTACGGCATCGCAACGACCGGCAGATCACATGCCAGAGCCTCAAGAGTAGTGGTCAAGCCTGAAAAACCGATGCTGTCAAGAAACACATCGGCAAGCTTGTTGATCGCGTTATAGTGCGGGATATCCAGATACGGAAACATTTTTACATAATCTTCCATACGCAGGCTGAAGCGCGAAAACGCCTTTTCGAGCCGCCGAAGGAATTGCGCTCCCAAAGCGGAGGATTTTTGATACCCGAAAAACGCAAACTGGCACTCGCCTGCTTCCAGCGCGATTCGAGGGAACACTTCATCATACCGCGGCAGATACTTAAAAAGCGACTGCGTGCATATAAACAGCGGAAGATCATCCCGCAATCCAAAACAGGCGCGATCCACAGACGCGACCGGGGTATCGAGCGGTTCGTAATAAATCGAAAGATTTGGCAGGCGGATGAGTTTTTCGCAATAGTGATCCTGCCCGTTTTCCGGTTCCATGAGATCGCTGCCGAGATAATAATCTATAGTCGGAAAGCCTGTTGTTTCCGGATGCCCGTATGATGAACATTGTACCGGCGCGAGAGGAAAAGCCGCCAGGCGCGCCGTCATCGGGTCCATCCCGACCTCCGGAATTATAATAATGTGCAGTCGATCGCCGGTGATGCGTTTGAGCCAATCCTCCTGCGTGGGCAGCTTTTCGATGAATCTGTAAAATTTTTTTTTCGCGATTTCCGTCTGTGTGTCGCTTTCATAGCCGGTGTAATAGCCGTACAATTGAAACTCATCTTTATTCAGATTTTCAATCCAGCCCTTGATGAGAATTTTCCAGACGGAATGACGGCAAAAATATCCCGATAAAATCCCTACCCTGATTGGTTCGCCGGATTTTATCGGAGGCATCGGCGGCTTGCCGGCCCATTCCGGAAAACAGGCCGACTGAACGCGCACCATCAGATCGCCGTACATCGATTGAAGTTCTCTGTCGTTTTCTCCATGGTACGCCAGATAAAACGGCTGAGTGGCGCCGACCATAGTTTTTGCCCTGTCCCGCACGACAGGATTATCCAGATCGACATTCCGGCAAAGTTCCTCCAGCGCTTTCCGGTAATTTTCTCTAGCCTGAACGATTTCTTCTTCGGATTCATATATAAGCGGAATCTGCGCCAGGCAGTTCCATAGCCTCACTGTCAGGTTTTCAGGATCGAGCTTCATTGCCGTCTGGAAATGACTCAGCGCTTCGGCGGTTTCGCCCTGCTGGCGCAGCGCGTCGCCCAGGCGCACATGCGTATACAAGGAATCAGGGTTTAAAGCCAGCGCCTGGTGGTAAAACGGAATGGCGCTTTCAATCTTATCGCTGTCTACGTAAATATCTCCCAATATGAGCATGGCTCTTGTGTTTTCAGGGTCAAGCTTCAGCGCCTTGCGGCAGGCGGCGACGGTTCCGTGGAAGTTGCGCTGATTTTTGTAAGTTTCCGCCAGATCGATCAGGATTTCCGTAGAATCCGGTTTCAGGTAATGGGCCTTTTTATAATGTTCAATGGCTTGTTCCGGTTTCGCCGTTTCGGCCAGCAGCCGCGCCAGATTGTGATGGATTTCCCACCGGTCAGGATTCAACTCCATTTCTTTCAAAAGGAAACAGAGAACTTCCGCTTCGTCCGTTTTGCCGGACTCGAAAAGGCAAACGGCGTTACTCAGTGGCAGAGAATCGGAATTCATATGAGGTAATTTACTCCGCATTTATCTTTTATGTAAGCCGGACATGTGACCGCGGGCGGCCTTGCCATGGGATCGCGGGCGATCCCATGTCAACGCCCGCGATCCCATGTCAACGCCGGCGGTCCCATGTCATTTCTCATATCTGGAACTTTTATGCCGCGTCCCCGCCGCAAATCGCCTGGCGGATAAATTCCTCAAGTCCGCGGATACATTCCATGTCTCGATATGCCAGATGCCGGTTCCGGGCGATTTTTTCGGAAATTTCCTTTCGCCAGTTTGGGTCTTTTGCCAGACGCGTGGCAATAGCGACATACTCATCCACATTACTACCTTCGGTATCGCTGAGATTCATCATTTTCAGAATTGCGTGAGTGTGCCGGCCGCGCATCAATTCGCTCGGCATTGTGACGACCGGCAGATCGCATGCCAGCGCCTCAAGCGTTGAGTTGCAGCCCGACCATCCAATACTGTCAAGAAACACGTCGGCAAGCTGGTTAAACGCGCGATAACGGGCGGCGTCAAGATGTGGAACCATTTTGACATAATCTTCCATACGCAGATCGAAGCGCGAAAACGCTGTTTCGAGGCGCCGCAGGAATTGCTTTTCAATAGTGGAAGACCTCTGATAGCCGATGAACGCAAACTGGCACGCGCCTGTTTCCATCGCGATTCGCGGAAACACTTCGTCATAACGCGGCAGATACTTAACAAGCGACTGCGTGCATATAAACAGTGGACGATCGGCGCGCAGTCCGAAATGCGCGCGGTCAACAGACGCTGCCGGGGTATCCAGCGGCTCGTAATAAATAGACAGGTTTGGAAGGCGGACGAGTTTTTCGCAATAATGATCCTGCCCGTTTTCCGGCTCCATAAGATCACTGCTCAAATAATAATCAATAGTTGGAACGCCTGTCGTATCAGGATGTCCCCATGACGCGCATTGTACCGGCGCGAGACGGAATGCCGCCAACCGCGGTGTCATAGCGTCCATCCCGACTTCCGGAATGATCAGAACATGCAGCCGGTCGCCTGTAATACGGCGGAGCCAGTCTTCAAGCGTGGGTAGCTTTTCCGCGAATCTGTAAAAACTTTTTTTCGCGATTTCCGTCTGTTCGTCGTTTGTCCAGCCGGTGTGATATCCGTACAACTGAAATTCTTCACGGTTCAGATTTTCAACCCAGCCCTTGATGGGAATTTTCCAGTTTGAATGTCTGCAAAAAAATCCCGACAGAATTCCAACCCTGATGGGTTCGCCGGATTTTATCGGGGGCCGGGACGGACGTTTCCCTGCCCATTCCGGAAAACAGGCCGACTGAACGCGAACCACCAAATCACCGTACATTGATTGAAGCCCGCGGTTGTTTTCTCCCTGGTACGCCAGAAAAAAAGGCTGAAGGGATCCAATAAGCCCTCTTGCTCTTTCCCTCGCCACGCTATCGGGAAGATCAATGCTCCGGCACAGATCTTCCAAAGTACTTCGGTAATTTTCCCTGGCTTGAACAATTTCTTCCGTTGAGCGATGTATAAGCTGAACCTGAGCAATACAGTTTCCCAGTTTTGCCTCAAGGTTTTCAGGCTCCAGCTTTGCAACCGTCTGAAAGTGGCTTCTCGCTTCCGCTGTTTTACCCTGCCGATATAACGCGTGCCCCAGACGCATGTGCGCGTACACGGAATAAGGATCCAAAACCAGCGTTTGACGATAAAGAGGAATGGCATTTTCCGGCTGCTCCAGGTCTTTGTAAATATCTCCAAGCAAGAGCAGAGTCCGGGTGCTTTTTGAATCCAGCTTCATTGCCTTGAGACAGACGGAGATCGCTTCATCGGATTTGCGTAGTTTTTTGTACGCTTCCGCCATACTAATCAGGATATCCGGAGAGTTCGGTTTCAACGCAAGAGCCTTGCCGTAATGCTCAACCGCTTGTTCCGGTTTCGACATGTCGATCAGAATATGGCCGAAATTACGATGAAATTCCGGCCTGTCAGGCGCCAGTTCCAACGCTTTTTGGTAGGAGTTCGCAGCTTCCTGATATTCTCCCCGCATTGCCAGCAGGGATCCAAGACTTGCTATCGGAGTCGCGTACCGCGGTTGCAGTTCCATTGCCGTTCGAAAACATTTTTCCGCAAGCTCAAGCTTGCCCCGCGCCATATATATATTTCCAAGGTCGTTGTGATATTCGGCTGCCTGCCCATTGACCGCAATGGCCTGGAGAACAATCGCCTCCGCTTCTTCATAGTTTCTCCGGCGAAATGCGATGACGCCAAGAAGCTGCAAAGCGTTTGCGTTGGCAGTCTGCTCCTTTAGTATCTGCCGGCAGACAGCTTCCGCTTCGTCGGTTTTCCCGGATTCGTAAAGGCGGATGGCGTTATCAATGGATAAAAACTCATAATCCATAGATTTTGCCTATACTCGTAGAAAAATCAACGCCTATGCACATTTGGACTATCCCCATTTTTTGAATTATACAGGTTCCACATTTTACTCTGTCGTTGCCATGGGACTGCGGGCGTTCTTGACATGGGATCGCGGGCGTCCCGCCGGCGTGACATGGGATAGCATGCGTCTCGCATGCGCCTTCTTAATAAAATTGGCGCGGCTTATCGCGCCCGTACATTGGAGGGCGTAGCACGCTACGCCCCTACGTCCCGCGATCATTTATTAAAGCGTGGACGGGACTGACGTCCGCTACCCCATGTCCCGCCGGCGGAGACGCCCGCTGTCCCATGGCACAGGCGTTCATGTCATCTGATTGGGTTGGACAACACGATAGAGTTCAACAGAATAGCCCGGCATCCCCCAATGCAATTGACGCAAAAGCCTTTCGAATCCGCCCGATTCTTCGATGAGTTCATAGACGCGAGCAAGCATGTTGCCATCTTTCATAACTGCATTGCACTCCTGGTTAAGACTAAGGAAATAGCGCGAAAACGCTTTAATATAATCCAGATAGGAAAGTACGATGTTTCTATCTATTTCAGGCATCGAGTCTTCGTTAATAAACAAATCGGCATAACCAGGCAGGCAATCCGAAATTTTCCAATAAGGAAGAATATTGATGCATCCATTCTCAATGCCTTCATATCTGTCGTAGGTAACGATTTTGGCAGTCGGCAAAGCATTTAGCAAAAAATAATTCTGAAGGATATTTGTTGTAGGAAGATCGAAAATCGTGTAATTACGCGCGCCAAGCTGCCAACAAAAATAAGCCAACATCCCTCCCCCGCCTCCAATTTCACATAGTTTGGCTGTACGAAAATCAATCGAGAGAAGATGGCAATAGTTCTTAATCTGACATGCGGTCAGCAGCGCCCGGCCTATCCTGTCAGTGATGATGCCGCGGTATGTCTTTATACCGAAGCCATTAAAGACATCCGGCAACAAAATATCCCGCCCCAGTTTTTGTTCAATAAGAGAAAGCAGATGATTTAAGTCATATTGGTACATATTTAAATCGGGGGGGGCGTTGCATACGCCTGGTGACGCGAACGGGTTATACAACGGTATGGCCCCGAGTGATTCAGCAATGGCGGTTAAGCGGCTGCAAATAGTGAGCGCCCAGGAATTACGGGCTGTTTCATCGGGATTTAATCCTGTATCAAGAATACCGGTTGTAAAGGATTTTTCATGAATATTTTCGAAATAATCAATAATAGCGTTCAGGTCGTAAGAGCGTATGAATTCAATTATTTCACGGTGTTGATTCTGGTACAAATGCGTCCATACGTCGTTTCCGGGTGGTACGTCAATACTGGGGTTATCCACCGCGCATCTTAAAAATGAATCTGCAATAGCTTTACCAACAGCGTCACGATCTACGCATTTAGCCGCGGGTTTAAATTCAAAGATTCCTTTAACAGTTAAATCCGTGTTTGCCATATGCCTTGCGTACTGCGGGAAAAAATACATGTATTCTCCTTATTCTCTTGGAAATTAATCAATAATAGCCCTAATCCCACCGGAAAAGGTTGTTTTTTCAAAATCTCCTATTGCCAAAAGGAGTTTTTCAGTTGAAACGTTCAGGTTTATTGTGCTTTGTTCGTTGCCATATAATATATCAACATTCGGCGCGATAATCTGTTTTGCTTCTTCTACAAAATATTTAAGCGGTTTGCATTCTTTACCGGCAAGGTTATAAACGCCGTAAGCAGAGCTGCTTCTGCCAAGCATAAATAAAGCGCGGGCGGCATCTTCTTCGTACAGGTAATTCCATATATGATTGCCGTTCGTAGTCAGGGCGGCATGCTCCGTTTCTTTTAAAGATTTAACTAAACTGGAAATTAACGTTTGCGGGTTATCATTGGGACCATATACGCTGAATATCCGCACCCATATATGTTCTATATTCAATCTGCGCGCCAAATCCGCAATAAGGTAGTATGCCGCCACTTTACAGGTGCCATACGCCGTAGTAGGCATAAGCGCGGTATTTTCTGTTATTAATTCCGTTTTATCGCCATATTCCGCTTGTGAACCGGTACATATAAATTTTCTGCATTTCAGGTTCGCTGCAAGTTTCAGGCAACTAAGCGAGATATTTATATTTTTGTATTGCTGTTCAAAATTATTCCTCTCTCCTTCCCAGGCTAGATGAAAAAAAACATCGCATTCCTGTATATCATTTATTTTATCGGCATATTCCAAATCCGTTTCAATAATCGTTATTCCGGTAAAACCATCAAGCCGTGAAAGGCGTTTGGAATTTGGGCGGCATAGAACGTATACGTGAACATCATTTTTAATCAGTTCATTTAATAACGCGAAACCTACAAATCCTGTTGCCCCGGTAAGAACTGCGGTTTTCATTAGAGCATTTTTACACATACACATACAATACTGTTTCAGCAAAATCATAAGTATGATGTCGTATTTTAAATCTGTAGTCATTACATAATTCTTTTACAAATAACGGTATGGCAAACATATCCGAAGCATTATGATAGATACATACGGCTAATAAGGGTCTATCGCGTTTTATTATAGATTCTGCCCCATGAAGCATATCCAGTTCATAACTTTCTATATCGGCTTTAATAAAACCAACCTGTTGTTCTTTGAAATAATCATCTAGGGCATATATCATGATTTCTTTAGAACCATCATTTTTATCGTTCACAAAATTTGCCCCAAGCCTCGCTGAATTAGACAATGTGTTTCCTGCACTGTTGTTTTGGTTAGAGAGGGGGGGGGGGGAGAACAACTGTTGTTTCGTCTGCAATCCGACACCTGCATTTATGATACACAGTTTGTCTTCTGAAAGTGCCCATTCATTTTTTATCCGCATTGTTCTATGTTGCATAGCTGAAAAATTCAATGGGTCAGGTTCAAAAGCATAGATTTTATTAAAAACTCCCAATTTCTTGATAATATATTGTTCTAATGTATCTCCCACATAGGCGCCTAAATCAACGAATATTTCTTTTTCAGAACGTTCGAGAAACTGAGGCAGTAAAAAATAGGATCCACTGCTTACTATCGATTCAGGAACCAGGCTGTTGTTTAATCTTGATTGTATTATCTGCGCGTAAACCTCTTTGGAAAAATCGTCTTCCAGTGAATTATATACTCTTTCTATCTTATCTTTATTTTTTCCAAACACAAATGCATCGATAATTGTATAAGCTAGTCCATATTCTTGTAATTGTAACCGCATCTGGCTACATACGGAAATATTTGCCGAACATATGAGAACAAGAACCGGTTTACTGAAAGTTTCTTGTAGCGAAACAAGTTTTTCAACTGAAACAACTGGAACATTTTGGAAAACCGTATCTTGCTTTGATTCGCTATTGTCAATATAATAAACGGGATGTATTCCTTCACGTTCAAAACACTTCTGATACAACACTGATGTATTTCCCGCACCAAATACAACTACTGTATAATCGTTTAGATTGTATAATTGTATTCCTGATAAAGATTCCTCTAAATTGTTCTTCATGGTAGTTTCTCTGTTTTATATAAAAAATCATACAACTGCCCTGTATTCTCAAAAAGATAGTCACAACAATCTGACAATTCTTCTCTGGTTCCCGATCCCCATAAAACGCCAACAGCCGTAATGTTATTATCTTTTGCCGCAAGACAATCGGCTTTCATGTCCCCTATTCCAATAAACTGCGCAGTTACTGTACCAAATTCGGCGATCAGTTCGAAAAAAAGTTCTGTTTTTGATTTTCTTTGCCCCATATGAATAGAAGGTGTTTTCAAAGATGAAAATGTATCAATCCAGCCATTTTTTTTTAAGATAGCCATGGACGCATTATGCGGTTTATTAGTAACAATATGGTGAACAAAATTAGTTGTATCAGAAACTATTTTTTCAATTCCGTAAAATGGTTTGGTCATTGTGAAATCGGACGTATCATAACGTTCACGAAAATGGGATATTATTTCGCTCATTTTATTGTCTGTGAGCATATCCGCAGGAAATGCTTCTCTTAACATAATGTCAATAGGAGGCCCTGTTCGAATGGGCTTTATCTGATCCGTCATGTTTAAAGATGAATCCTGTAATGCCAAATCAAGGTGATACAAAATCTCCGTTTGAGAATCAATGAGTGTGCCATCCAAATCCCAAATTAAATTAAGCATATTTTTCACCATATGACAGATTTTAATCCTTTTGATATATTGGTATTAACATATTGGATTTTAATTCATCTTCGCTTAATAGCGGATTCATGTATTCAAGCGGCAGAGATTCCATTTGGCCGTCTTTTCGTTTATAAGACACTTGCTTAGGCGTTACCGGTAATTCAATGGGAACACTTACAACGCATATAACAGGATCATTCCCATCCAGAACCTCGGCGACTTTTGATTGCAGTTCACCGTTATTTGTAATTGTAACAGTCCGTAGTTTATACGCTTTGGCTATATCAATGATGTTCGGCAGGGTCAATTTTGATTCCCTGGTACAGGCAACAAGATGTCCTTCAAAAAGATTGGTCTGAGTCCCTCTTATCGCGGCATATCCGCCATTATCCAATACAAAGATTTTTACCGGTAAATCCAGGCGATGAATAGTTTCAAGTTCCTGAATGTTCATCTGAAACCCGCCGTCGCCGTTTACGCACACAGTACGTTTCCCAGCAGACGCCAACACCGCGCCTATTGTTGAAGGAAGCCCATAACCCATCGAGGCAAGTCCCTTGGTGGTAAAAACACGCTGCCCTTTTTTTACTTTAAATCCCTGCATTGAAATGTCAATGCAGCTTCCTGAGCTTCCGGCTACAAATATATCATCAGCATTCATCTGGTCGGAAATGGTATCAAGCAGAAGATATGAATTTACTTTTTCATTTTCGCAACGCATATTTTTCGTAATAAGCGGATATGCTCGTTTCACCCTGTCGCAATATTCAAACCACGCTTTTCTTTCTTTTGGAATGATTTTATCTTTTTGTCTTATAATCTCTTTTATGAAACGATCCGCATCGGCACATATAGGAATATCAGGGCGCACATTGATTTTACGCAGTTCATTTGGATCAATATCAACCAGTATTTTTTTTGCGCAACGCGCGAAACCGTCAAAATTGTACCCTGTTTGCAAAAGATTTAAACGTGCCCCTATTGACATAAAAAAATCGGAATTTTGCTGTATGAAATTAGCGTATCGGTGTCCGAGACCGCCAGGCCGCCCATAATAGAGTGGATGCTCCTCCCAAATCAAATCAATGCCGTTCCAGGTAGTTAAAACGGGAATGTTTAGTATATTAAGTAATTTTTGAAAATTTTCAATCCCATTACTCAAACGAATTCCGTTACCTGCCAACAATACTGGACGCTCAGAATTATTTAAAATATCTATTATTGTGGAAACACTGTCTGATATTCCTTCTTGAGTTTCAGCCGCTGGTTCATAAATTTCAAGCATCGTTTCATCAATCAAAGCGGCTTGTATATCCAATGGAATATCCAGCCATACCGGACCAGGACGCCTATGTTTGGCTTCATACAGAGCCTTGTCCAAGTGGTATTTAATACTATTCGGGTCTGTCACCATGACCGCATATTTGGTTATCGGTTTAACAATTGAAATAATATCAACTTCCTGCATGCCCTGTTGGCGAATTTTTTGATCCCTTATTTGATCGGCTATTTTTACCTGGCCGGATATGACCAGTACGGGAGTTGACTCAATGTATGCGCCGGCAATTCCAGTTATGGCATTGGTCCCGCCGGGACCTGTAGTTACCATAAGCAAACCGATATTGTTAGTAACCCGCGCATAAGCCTCGGCGGCTATTGCGCAAGCCTGTTCATGCAGACAGCATACATATTCAATCGTTTTGCTTTTCCCTAGCGAATCATTCAGATGCATGGCGCCGCCGCCAGGGATCATGAACATATGCCTGACATTCAGACGTTCAAGGTAGCGGATGACGTAATCAGAAAGTTTTATCATGCACGGTTGTCTGCGCTAAACAACTATTCAGCAGCGCTGAATTCTTTATATTTTATCAGTTGTTCAATTAATTTATTCTTGATTACTGTAGACTCATATCCACCGTTGACATTCAGTTTTCGTAACAAATATTCCATTGTCACATTGCCGTCCCGCCATTTACCGCCAAGCCCGAGGTGGGTTACATCCATATAATCCGCGCCATGTTCCAGAGCAGTATCCGCAAGCATATCCGCTGTGCCGTTTTTATCGTGCAGATGCACTCCACATTTTAATCCGGCGTCATGACATGTTTTGATAGTGTTAATTACATAATCAACCGTCATTACGCTTTCGGTGTCGGCAAATTCAACTGCCGTCACGCCTTTTTCTATCGCATAATCGACAAAACGTTTATTCATTTCAATGGAGTTATACCCCGCACTGGTAAAATTAATAAAAATTTCATACCCCAGTGTAAACATTTCATCAATGTGCTTATCCAATACGGCAAAATCAGTTTCATGGGAACGAGTTAAAATCCTGATAGTATCAATGACTGTTTCTTTCTGAGGCAACAGATTTGAAAGAGGACGTTGCACATCCCGCATTACAGATATTTTGGTGACATTCTTTGTGTTTTTGAAAACTTCAACAATTTTGTCATTTCGCATGCTGCAATATCGAAAATCCCCTTTCCCCGGGTCGGCTTCTTCATTGTGAAAAAATCCCAACTCAACATAATCAATACCCTTCCCTTGGGCAAACTGATAAAGGCCCCTCGTAAACTCTACGTCAAAATACCATCCTGTCTGATATCCGACTTCCCTTAACGTGCAATCAAAAATGGTACAGTTTTTTATCATCTTAAGCCTCCTGGCAATGTTTTATTATAGCATATATTCAAACAAATAGTCAATATGCGGTTTTATTATTTTATTTTCAAGTTTCATTTCATCTTTTATGGTATGGATAATTGCGTCAATATAGCGAAAACTTACCGCTAATAAAACAGGTTCATTGTAGTTTTTTAATTCATTTGGCGGTATAATATCTATGTCGTTGTATCTTTTACCGGCATATTGCGGATTGGAATCAACCAAAGCGACAATGTTTTTTAGTACATTTTTTTTGAGAAGCCGTTGGGTAAAGGTACCAAGCCCCCAAATAATAACAGGAGTATTCGCATATTGTAACAAGTTTGCGTAAATAGCATCCTCGTATTTTTTTGATTGATCGATGTAATGCTGAATACTTCGTTCACCTTTAATGTCTTTATGGATGGATTTCGATTCTTTTCTAAAAAAGCCTGTCAGTTCCCCGCGCTCTTTACTGATAAAAATCGCATGAAACCCATGCCGTGTCATCAAATTTGAAAGCGATACCTCGGTAAAATAATTAATATGCTCCCTGCTGAATTCCTGATACGGAAACTCACCTGATGCTGGCGCAGTCATATCGGGTACAGTGACAACCACTGTGCCATTCAGCGCGGTAATAGCATATAAGGTATTTAGCGCCTGATGTAAATCCTGTATATGTTCTAAAACGGCAAGAAACAAAACTATTTCATATTGCTTTGAAGTATCTATGGTTTTTATCGTAGCGTGAATACCGTTTATTTCTTTACTTTTTAAATATTCAATATTTCGTACAGATGGATCAACCCCTGTCAAATTGGAAAAACCCATGTTTTGCAGTGAACGAAGAATCTCGCTTCTGGCGCATCCGATGTCAATAATTGAGACTGTTTTGTCAGTATCAAAACGAATAATTTCCTGTACAATATGTTCATGTTTGCCGGTTATTATATCCGACTGTTCTATTTCATGTTCATATTTATTTGCATTTATGTAATATGCATCAAAAGTCGCCTGTTCAGGAATGTTGTAAGCAAATACAAAGCTGCATTGCTCGCATGAAACAACGTCATAGCCGTCAAGAAAACTTATCCCTTCTATTTTCGCAAATTCCTGTGTAAACATTAGCTTGACACTGGTATTACCACAAACCGGGCATTCTCTTGCTGAAAAAAGAAAATGGGAAGACATGTAATGTTTGATCCTTATATTGTTGTCACTATATTTTCTGATTCTTTTCATGTAGTTTTCAGGGAACGGTTCTCGTCCACCGAATCATATCCAAGTTTTTCATATCGTGGTTTGATGGAATCAATAGCATCATCAAGATAGTCCTTATCTGTAATGCACGATGATTTAACAGCAAGGCAGTTTGAACATTCCGGAATATTTTTATACCCATTTAGCATAATATATTGAAGACTCAAAGATTCAGCCCATATATCCGACAAGCTGCTCTCCAGAACATTTCCGAGTACGGGAGCCTTTATAAACGCTCCGCAACATGGAACAACGTCGCCATTTTCACGAATATTCACCGCATAGAACGCTATAGGGCATGTAATCATATTCGTACTAAATTTTCTTCCAACAACATTTGTTTCAAATTTATAGTTTTTACCGGCAATTTGCCTGTAATCAATACTGGAATCAGTTTCTACCAGGTGTTCTATTACAATATTGCCAAGCGATTCAAATGTTTCATAAAATAAGATTTTATTTTCTTCATCTTGTATCATATAGTCGATTATTTTAATATTAATAGATACCCCACCCCTCACGGCGGCACGTTCGCTTAAATAACGTATGTTTTGAACAAATTCACGGAAGTCTACATTGGTTTTTGTTCTCGCATAATACTCATTAGTAGAAAGGCCGTTTATGGATATTGTAATTGCGTCGAGTCCGGAGTTTATCAAAGAATCAGACAATTCTTTGTTTAAAAGTGAACCATTTGTTATAATACGAACATGATGAGCAACAGTTTTTGAAAGCCGTACAATTTCAGCAATATTTGAATTCAATAATGTTTCCGCCGAAGTAAGTGTAATATTCTTTATATCGCCGAAAGATTGCTTAATGTTATTTATAATTTTTTTTGCCGTTGAAATATCCAGAATCATAGACTTGAAACTTTTGTAATATTTTAATTTTGAATAAGCACAATATTCGCAATTAAAATTACAAACATTGCATGGACTGAGGTAAACCACGAGGGGTTTATCGAGTGGAACGCAGTCTGCAAGATTTAGTCTTGAATTATTAATATTCATAAAAAACACTATTCCTTACATCTTTCGTTAAGGAAACGCTGATTAATTGCCTGGGCGGGCGAATCGCTGCGTTGCGCGGTGCTCGTAACCTCAACATATTTCTATATATCGAGGTTCCTGCGCTCCGTGCGCCTTGCGCTTCATCCCGCTCAGACAATTAATCAGCATTTCCTTAATGCAACAAAATCCCTAAACATAGTTTCTTTAATCATAATGTACGACAAATTTTCCGTTTTACATTGTTGTATTCTAATCTCTTCCCCACAATTTCCAAGGCGCGGTTCCCGTCTGCCAAAGCGTATCCAGATGGCCTTTATCGCGCATTGTGTCCATTGGCTGCCAAAACCCGTGATGTTTGTAAGTACCCAGCAACCGTTCAGCGGCGAGGCGTTCCATAGGCTCGTGTTCCAAAAAAGTATCGTCGCCGTCAATATACGCTAAAACGCCGGGTTCCATGACCATGAAGCCGCCATTGATCCAGGCTTCCGTTTCGCTTGTGACTTTTTCACGAAACGAGGTGACAATTCCGTTTTCAATATTTAACACGCCAAAGCGCGGAGCGGGTTGAACCGCCGTGATCGTACACAACGTTTTGTTGTCTTTATGCGTATTGATGAGCGCTGGAATGTCAACGTCGCTGACACCGTCGCCGTAAGTCAGCATGAATGTTTCATTGCCCAGGTATTTGCCCGCCCGCTTAAGCCGGCCACCCGTCATTGTGCCATATCCCGTGTCGATTATCGTTACTTTCCATGGCTCCGCCACGTTTGAATGCACCTTCATGGCGTTGTCCATGGAAAAGTCAAATGTTACGTCCGACATATGCAAATAGTAATTTGCGAAAAATTCCTTTACGACATCCTGGCGGTAACCGGCGCAGATGATAAATTCCGTAAAGCCGTAATGCGCGTAAATTTTCATGATATGCCATAAAATAGGTTTGCCGCCTATTTCAATCATTGGCTTTGGTTTCAGATGCGATTCCTCGCTGATACGCGTGCCGAACCCTCCGGCAAGTATGACTACTTTCATTTATGCTCCATATTGAATCTTTGAACGCCGTTTAACTTCGGAATCCGGGATTATTTTTTTCATCGTCTCCCGGCGGCAGTAATTTTCGCCGCGCTAATCTTTCTCGGGTTTCGGCAAGTATCGTATGGATTCTTTCTTCAAATTCTTTTTTCGGCGGCAATGTCGTCCAGTATTCCGCGACTACAATGCCGTCTTTATCCATTTCCAAAAGTTCAATCTGCTCGCGGTTGCCGCCCGCGCAGAGGATTAAACCGATTGGCGCATCCTCACCTTCCTGTCGTTCGTAACGATTCAGCCATTTCAGATATAGTTTCATCTGTCCGCTATACTCAGCTTTGAAACTGCTCTGTTTCAGCTCGACAGCAACTAGACGTTTCAGATAACGGTTATAAAAAAGTAAATCTAAATGAAAATCCTCGCCGTCGATTATCATTCGTTTCTGGCGCTCGACAAAAGCGAATCCTTTACCAAATTCGAGGATGAATTTTTCAAGCTCACGCAGGATCGCCGCTTCCAAATCCGCTTCGAGATGCTCATCTTTCAAACCGAAAATGTCAAACAGGTACGGGTCTTTGAATGTGTTAAACGGCACTCGCGCTTCGTTGGTGATCTGCGTGTTGGCAATTTCTTTTCGTTCGAACGCCTTACGATAAATGAGTTCACGCAACTCGCTCCTGCTGATATGTCCGCGCGCTGCTTCGTTCAGATAAAACAGCTTTGCTTCTTGCGTTTTCAACGGCAAAATTTCAGTGAAATGCGACCAGCTTAATTGTGTCGCCGTTGGCGACACAATTTCAAAATCCAAAAATTGTTCGGCGAATTGCATCATGCGCCTTAAATTACGAAGCTCAAAACTGCGTCCGTATTTCGTCGTTAATTGTGTCGCCAGCCGCGACACAATCTGCTTGCCGTAATCCGCGCGTCGGTTTTCAAGAACCTCATCATTGACGCGCTTTCCGATCTGCCAAAATATCAACACAGTTCCACGGCTCGCCTGCAACGAAATTTCGCGGCGGCCTTGTTCAATAATAGCCGATATTTCATCAAATAGAGTCTGTTCAGGGTTCATCAAATTCAATTTTATGTTTTTTCAACAACAAACAATGTGAATGGTTACTTTCGCCAATGATTGTGCCATGTTGCCTTGCCCTTCAGGGCGGCTTTATTGTTGTTGCTACCTACCCAGGGCGACGGCGTAAAGGCAGGGCGGTTAATGAACCGCCCCTACATTGCCCTGGTCTGATATGCTACACCCCTTCAGGGCGTTTGAACGCGTGCCCTCACGGCACGCTTCTTATTATTTATACGCCATCCCATGTCTGACATGCCTGGAGAAGGAAATATTACGCGCGGGAACGAATAGACCGGCCTTTTTTCTGACGCAGACCAAAAGCATCTATTTCATCCGGCGTCAAATTCATCGCTTCCACGATGGCATCTACTGGAATGCCTTTAGACTTCAATGCGATTGCTGTTCCTTTGCGGTCTTCTTCTCGCCGCTTCTCGCCGCGCCGCTCGCCAATCTTAATGCCGCGTGCCTCGCCGCGCCTCTCTGCCGTAATACGGTTTGATTCCATATCGGTCTGGAACATGCGCCGGCTGCGTAAAACAGCACGCTCACGCTCGTCTTTGCTTATGGATTTCAACAACACACCAGCCATATCAACCTCCTTCTTCTTTTTAAATATCGCCTTCATAACCTCGCCGTATTCAGTTCGGTTGGCGTATCCAAAGAATATAGCCCACATTTCCAAAGGCGTCAGTTCATTAACAGGCTTCTTGGCAAAATCAGCCGCCTTGCCAAGTTCCACAAACGCCATCGTTATGTCGTCCGTCATCACGTTCCCGTCTTCATCACGCATGGTTGCCGTGCGGAAATATTTCCTATCCCCGGGAAAAACCGTATATGTGCAAAATGTCACCTGCCACGTCCGCGACATATCCGCGTAAGATTTCCCTTTCATGCTCTGCGACGAATGAAGGTCGCAGAGATAAAACAAGCTCTTGCGCTTCAGGTTGGCATGGCGGTTGTCTTTCGCTTCCTCCATCCGCGAAGCCTGCATCTCAAGGTCTATTTGTTCGCCGTCGTCCGTGACGCAGTTCACATCAAGCCGTTCCTGCTTCTCCAGAATGTCTTCAGATGGAAGCTCGTTATTCCGAACAAACACCTTTTTCACTTTCCGCCCGATAATGGCGGAAACAACATCCTTTAAAACGGGGCCGGCGTCGCTGTGGCTCATTAAGAGTTTAAAAACTCGATCGTCGGACGGGGACAGCAGTTCCGGGATCGTGCCTGCGTCCAGCGTTTCACCCGCTCGACTTATACGCTTTTTTCTGTCTCCGCTGTTTCCCGAAGCCTGCTTGTCGTGTGCGGTCATAATTATTGCCTCATGAACTGTTTCACGCTCATATTAACCCTTAGTCATCCACGACACAACTGTAGGAAACGATCATAAACCACTGCGCCATATCCCCTTGCCCTACAGGGCGGCTGTATTTTCTATTCCTGTCCCCTGGTCCGATATGCTACTTCAGGGCGTTTGAACGCGTGCCTGGAAGGTAAGCTTCTATTTTATTCTATCGCCGTCCCATATCTGATCTATGCAAAATGTACAAGCTCCAGAGGCGCGATTTATCGCGCCCTCACATTTTAAGCGGGACGCCGAGGGCGGCGTCCCCTACATCGCACGTTGTAATGTAGGGTTTTCGCGGCAGCATCCATAAATTCCTGAATCTGGGTTTGACATATCAAGCTTATTTTTTTGCCCGCCTGCATGTCGTTGAGCCATTGCGCCGTCATATCTATCGCTTTTTCCGCGTTCCATACCGGCTTCCATCCGATCGTCGAAACAGCTTTTGATATGTCCAGCTTTAAATAACGCGCTTCATGCGGATGATTTCCCGGTTGTTTGTCATACAGCGGCGGCAGACCGACGCATTTCAAAAAACGTTCCAGCATCCATGCCACGGTTTTTGCGTCAAATTCATACGGTCCGAAATTGAATCCTTCCGCGACAGCCTGCCCGCGCTCATACAATGCCTCGCATAAAGTTAGATAGCCATGCAAACAATCAAGCACATGCTGCCAGGGGCGTATTGCTTCAGGGTTCCGTAATTCCACTTTACTTCCTGAAAGTACAGCCCTGATAATATCGGGCAGCAACCGGTTTTTTGACCAATCGCCGCCGCCGATGACATTCCCCGCCCTGGCCGTTGCGGCAATTAATTCATACGAACGGCGGTAGGCCGATACAACAAGTTCGGCACATCCCTTGCTGCTGGAATATGGGTCATGACCGCCCATGGGTTCGTTTTCACGATATCCCCACACCCATTCATTGTTTTCGTAACATTTGTCGGTGGTAATTATTAAAATTGCGCGGATGCCTTTTGTTTTGCGGCAAGCTTCCAAAATGTTGACGGTTCCCATAACATTTGTACTGTATGTATTTACAGGGTCGTCGTACCCGTCCCGAACAAGCGCTTGCGCCGCCATATGTATAACTATTTCCGCTTTGGAGTGTTCAAGCGCTGCAGCCAGCGCATTCAAATCTCTTATATCGCCCGATATGGAATTAATTTCCATATCGGGCGATATTTCATTAAAAAGGCTTGGTTCCGTGTGCGGCGGCAAGGCATACCCCGTTACCTTAGCTCCCATTTCAGCAAGCCAGAAGCTCAACCAGGCGCCTTTAAAGCCGGTATGCCCCGTTAAAAATACACGCTTGTCCTTCCAAAACGCGGGATTCATATAAAGAATTCCCTGACCGCGTCAGCCATTGTTTTCAGCATTTCCTTATTCATACCGGGATAAACGCCGATCCAAAACGTGTCATTCAATATTTTATTAGTATTTGGCATATTGCCGATAACGCGGTAATCATCATTTTCGCGCATATTCTCAAAGCATGGCTGCATGATTATATTGCCGGCAAAAACCAGACGGGTCTGTATTTTTTTCTTTTCAAGATGGCGCAACATTTCCGCGCGGCCGCCATTCACCATTGTAACGGCAAACCCGAACCAGCTCGGTTCTGAACCGGTTTGCGGCTCCGGTAAAATTAGTTTATCTTTCAATGACGATAATGCGTCACGCAGATACAGCCAGTTTTCCTGCCGGCGCTTCACAAATTCCGGTAATTTCTTAAGCTGCGCGCAGCCGATGGCGGCCTGTATATCTGTAATTTTTAAGTTGTATCCGAAATGTGAATACACATATTTATGATCGTAACCCGGCGGCAGGGAACCGAATTGACCGTCGTAACGATGCCCGCAGCGGTTGTCCTGGCCCGATTGGCATACGCAGTCTCTTCCCCAATCCCGCATGGACAGCATTATTTTTGCCAATAATGGATTATCCGTATATACCGCGCCGCCTTCGCCCATTGTAATATGATGCGGCGGATAAAAACTGGATGTTCCTACGTCCCCGAACGAACCCGTTTTCCTTTCATTAACTACGCTGCCAAGCGCGTCGCAGTTGTCCTCAATCAGCCATAAATTGTATTTATCGCACAAAGATTTTACAGCCGCGGCATCAAACGGATTTCCCAACGTGTGCGCTATCATCACGGCCTTTGTCTTTTCGCTGACGGCAGCTTCCAGCATTTCTACGTCTATATTTAAAGAAGGGATCTTTACATCCACAAAAACCGGAATCGCGCCATACTGGACAATGGGCGTTATGGTGGTTGGAAAGCCGCAGGCTGTGGTAATGATTTCATCGCCGCGCAATATCCTCCGCCTGGGTTCTATCAGAGGCGAGGTCAGGGCCATAAACGCGAGCAAATTGGCGGAAGAACCGGAATTTACGGTATAACAATGCTTTACGCCTATATATGACGCCAGAGACTGTTCAAATTCCGTGTTGAATCTTCCTGTAGTAAGCCAAAAATCAAGCACGGCTTCCGTCAGATACAGCAACTCGTTCTCATCGAAAACGCGTCCGCCGTAGGGTATGGGATCGCCGGCGGAAAAACCACGGGCAGAGAATGTTTTTTCATAATACTCTTTAACGGATTTTAAAATTCTTTCCCGAAGATCGAGCTGCGTATCTTTCATGTATTTGTAACCCTTGATTGGACTATTTATACCCGCGAACGAAATGATTTTCCATGCCTGCGCGGTCTTTTTGCCACGATGCGGCGTCAGGTTTCGCTTACGTACGATTGAGTACGCCGCGCTCAACCTTCCTTGCCTCGTGGCAAAAATCCTCGCGCATCCAACGGAAAATCATTTCGTTCGCGGGTATACTTTAAAAAATGGGGATAGTCTAAAGCACACAAAAGGTTGATATTACGCCGGAATTTAGTAAAATTGCAACGTTTTTTTAATAAAAACCGAATGAAATCTGACAGGGGTTGAACTTAACGATGAAACCAAAATTCACAATTTACACACCGCCCTACACTGATAAGAGCGCTGGCATATGGTTGCTTCATTTTCTCTGTGACCGGCTGAACCACCTGGGGTATCCCGCGACACTCATCATCCTCCCGCAAGGAAGGTTCATTAACCCTGCGTTTCGCACTCCGTTTGCTCCCGTTTCCTGTTATGATCCAGACACCATAGTTATTTATTCGGAAATTATTTCAGGAAACCCATTAGGCGCTGACAGGGTCGTACGTTATCTTCTTTTTTATGATGGGGCATTGACAGGAAACCTGATTCAGTGGGGTAAGACTGATTTTCCACTTTCATACTCAAAAATATTCCGTGGCGATTGCGACATTCTGTTCTATCCTGTTGCCAACCTTGAATTGTTCTATGTTGATGACCGGGAAAAAGAGGGTTGTTGCTTTTATCGAGGCAAGCTTGATTACAATGAAAAAATCCCGGCATTGGCAGATTGTCTGGAAATAACAAGATCGTGGCCGGAAAGCAAGCATGAACTTGCCGAAATCTTCAGGAACAGGCAGTTGCTTTTCAGCCTTGACTCCGTTTCCGCAACAATCATAGATGCTGCCCTCTGCGGATGCGTACCGGTGCTTTTTAACCCCGTTCATGAGATTGGCGAACTGGGGAAATTCTGGGCCAATGACCTGTCGGATACAGAGATCAAGACCGCGTTGATGGGCATGACGGCTCTGCCGGAAATAATCCGCGATTTCCAAAACAGCTTTGATATGCGGTTGGAGGCGACCGTTTCCAAAATTTCCAACCACTTCGGATTGGAGTAACGCTAAATGGAAAAACCGCTCGTCAGCATATTGATGCCTGCCTATAACCACGCAAAGTACATACGGCAAGCCATCGACAGCGCCTTAAACCAGACCTGTGAAAATATCGAGATAATCATTTCGGATAACGCCTCGACGGACGGTACCACCGAAATCATCAAATCCTATACGGATAAAAGAATACGCGCGAATTTCTTTTCAGAGAATCATGGTGCTACGGCCAACGGGCAGTATTGCTTTGAACAGGCGAGAGGGAAATATGTAGGCGTTCTTTTTACAGACGATTATTGGGATCTTACAAAAATTGAAAAACAGATTGCGGTATTTGAAAAAAATAAGGATCTGGGAGCGGTTTTCACCCACGCGCAAATCATTAACGACGACGGAGGCGTTGAAGGGCTGGACGACCATCCGATGAAACGGGTTTTTATACAGCCAAACCGAACACAGGCGCAGTGGTTAAGGTATTTTTTCTATTTTTCCAATTGCCTTTGCATGCCAAGCGCGCTGATTATTGCGGATGATTATAAAAAAATAACAATAAACGGCATCTCACATGGACTGCGCCAGCTTGGCGATTTCAGCGCCTGGATACAGCTTGTCAAACAAAAACCGATTCATATCATACGGGAGAATCTGACCTGCCACCGTGTCAGAAACGATCTCGGGAACATGAGCGCCTCAACGCAGGAAAACAATATCAGGAATGCCAACGAGTTAAAAATGATTATGCAGGAATTTTTTGATGATATGCCGGATGATTTGTTTCTCAAGGCGTTTTCCAGAGATTTTATGAAAAAAGGCAGTTTGACGGCGGAAGAACTGCGCTGTGAGCGAGTATTCCTTTTTCTGAAGCTTTGTAAGTATGGTTACGGAATAGCGATTTTTTGTGAAAAAATATATGAACTGCTGAAAGATCCGATAATGCGGGATGTTCTAAAGACGGCGTATAACTTTTCTTATGACAATTATTTCAACCTGACGGCATCTTACTGCAATGTCAGCGTGTAGCCGGATACCCAATTTTGGGGCTATCCCCATTTTGCTCTGTCGTTGCCATGGGACCGCGGGCGTCCCCGCCGGCGTGACATGGGGGATAGTAGCGGAGTTTGAACGGCAAATGGAGATTTTAGGATTTGATAAAAGATAACTACAGACAGGTTTATTCCTGGACGAAAATTCTGGAAAAAATTGTTGAGAATATCACACCTGATATAGCGAAAGAATGTGTTGATTTCTGCTTCGCCGCGATACGGTTCAATATAGCCAGGATGCAAAGCGACCGTGAAAGAGCGCTTGTGCCGAAATTCGCAAAAACTCTCGAATATGTAAAACAAGTCAAGTCAGGAGGCGTTCCTACCATATCCTACGCAAAAAAAGATAATTACGAACAGCTTTTCGTCTGGACTGAAACCCTGGATGATATTGCTAAAAATCTCGAACTCGATATTTTAAAAGAATGCGAATCCTTTTGCGTTGCGATCATAAAAGCGAATATTGCCAAAATGCAGAGCGATCAGGAACGAACACTCGCTTATAAGTTCATGGAAATTATTGAAAAAATACAATCATATAATCCATATATTGCTCATCTTGGCACGAGCAATTCTATTCCTGATCAAATTGAAAAAGCACAGCCGCCTATTCCAAAAATTATTCATTATTGCTGGCTGTCAAATGATCCGATACCGGAAAAATTACAACAATACATGAAGAGCTGGCGGGAAAAACTTCCGGATTATGAGTTTGTGCTGTGGAATTTCGATCGGTTTGACATCGATGACTCTCAATGGGTAAAACAGGCGTTTGAAGCGAAAAAATATGCTTTTGCCGCTGACTACATCCGGCTTTACGCCGTTTATAATTATGGCGGGATTTACCTGGATATGGATGTGGAAGTAATCAAACCGTTTGATGATTTACTATTCGCTGATTGTATGATTGCCCGTGAACCTGACTATAGGATAATGTGGCTGGAGGCGGGATGTTTCGGGGCGGTAAAAGGGCATCCTTTTATTAGACAATGCCTGGAATTTTATCGTAACCGCAATTTCAATTCTAACATAATAGGCCGGTATTTACTTCCGATTATTATGGGGGAAATACTTACCGCATATTTTAAAGACGCGATAACTGTTCTTGCGCCGGATTATTTCACGGCAAAATCGCCTTTAACCGGCATTATTACAAAAACTGAAAACACACGCGCTATTCATCATTTTGCAAGCGCATGGGCTCAGCCCGAAGCTCTATTGCCGAGAACTATGCGATGGAAATATCTTCCACATGTATCCTCTGTGGAGATGGATAATGCTATCGCATTGATAGATCCGGCAAATAAATTAAATTTAGAATATATTACGGGTGATATTGCCAAAAGAATTTGTCTGTCTGAAACATATGACAAAAATACGTTTCCCGGTAATGAAAATATTTTTGATGATATTTATCGTAATAATTATTGGGGATCAGGCGAATCACGTTCCGGTGTCGGAAGCGAACTAAACTCAACTGAAAAATTGCGGGAATTTTTACCGTACATTTGGAAAAAGTATCAAATAAAAACGGTTCTCGACGTACCATGCGGTGATTACAACTGGATGAGGACGGTACGAAAGACAGGCATTGATTATATTGGCGGCGATATTGTTTCAGAATGCATCAAAAGCAACAATAAACAATATCAGGAAGAAAATGTTTCTTTCAGAGTTATCGATATTGTAAAAGATGAACTGCCGAAATCTGACATGATAATCTGCAAAGATTGTCTTCAACATCTGTCTAACGAAGATGTCTGGGAAACACTGAATAATTTCAAAAAAAGCGGTTCAACGTGGTTGCTGACTACTTCGTATCCACTGACGTTAAGGAACTGGGATATTAAAAACGGCGATTATCGGCCGCTAAACCTTCTTGCTAAACCCTTTAATTTCAATAATTATCTGGAAAAGATTCATGAAAATACCTGTGGCAGGTCAGAGCCTGACAAGATGATGTTTCTGTACCGGTTGGAGGACTTGAAACTGGAGCCTCCTGCTTTTTTATGAGAAAAACACAATGATAGAAGATAACTACAGGCAGATATATTCCTGGGCGAAAATTCTGGAAAAAATTGTCGCTAATATCACGCCGGATATAGCGCAAGAATGCGCTGATTTTTGTTTTGCGGCAATACAGTTCAATCTGGCGATGATGCAAGGCGGTCGGGAAAAAATGCTTGTGCCGAAATTCGCAAAAACTCTCGAATATGTAAAACACGTCAAGTCAGGAGGCATTCAGAATATACCTTCTACAGAAAAAGATAATTTCGAGCAACTTTTCGTCTGGACTGAAATCCTGGATGATATTGCTGAAAATCTCGAATTCGATATTTTAAACGAATGCGAATCCTTTTGCGCCGCGATCATAAAAGCGGGTATTGCCAAAATACAGAGCGATCAAGAGAGAGCGCTTGCCCGGAAATTCACGGAAGTTATTGAAAAAATACAATCATATAATCCGTATATTGCTTATCCGGCTCCAGTTTGCAAAAATCGCTCTACTGCCGCGTTTGACGATCCGCGGCATGATCAATCCGAAATCATCGCACAGAAACTTCACTATATGCGTCATTGTCTTGGCAGAATACAACATGTTTATAATCGTTCAGATGATGCATACGAAAAATCCTGCCGGATTTACAAAGCATTTATGCCAAAAACCATCACCAGCATCGGTAAAATCCGCATAGGCGGACAAGGAGACGGCGGTTACGTAATGCCTGATCTGGATTACGCAAAAAAGAAAGTCAAAATCGCGTACTCTTTCGGCGTTTCAAGCTCTTCTCCATGGGACAGCCAAATGGCAAACCTTGGTTACGATGTTTTCCAATATGACGGAACGATTGATGCTCCGCCGGAACGTCACCCGAATTTACACTTTTATCGTTACAACATATCCGCTGAAGCAAATCCTCCGGAGAATCAACGGAACATCCGGCATATCCTCACCGAACATGGACATTTTGGAAAGAACATCATCCTTCAATGTGACATTGAAGGCTTCGAATGGGAAATGTTCAAAACCATGAACGAAAACGAGATGGAACAGTTTGAAATGATTATTGTGGAATTTCATGGTCTTGCTGATTTAAACCGGTTTGATTATCATTTGAACATTTTGGAAAAGATTAACCGGACGCACCAGGCTGTTCACGTTCATTGCAATAATGCCGGCGCATCGTTGTTTCTGCAGGGGTTGCGCTTGCTGCCGAGTATCTGGGAAGTCACGTACGTCCGGAAAACCGATTATATATTTACGGATTGCCATGAAACATTCCCAAGTATATATGACATGCCTAATATTCCACAATATCCCGATATATTTCTGGGAAAATTCAATAACGACATAGGTACTTCAGTTGAGCATGTTTGACTTTTCACAAATCACAGTGGCAAGCGTAACGGGGTTGCAGTCCGTAGCCGGGGGAGCTCTTCGTTCGATTGAATTCTGCGCCGGGCAGTTGCCTGGCAGCCGCGGGCTGCTCTTTAGTCCGGTTCCGCCCCCAAATATATCAAGCGGGATAAAACATGTTCAAATAAAGCCATTTGGTTATCTGGAATACGGGCTTTTCGTCCTATATTCACTTGGTGAATTCATAGAGACGGATTTCGCGCTCATCGTGCAGGACGATGGATGGATTCTGGATGCCGGAAACTGGCGTTCAGAGTTTTTGAATTACGATTATCTGGGCGCGCCGGTCCATTTTGCCCGGATCAAACAAGATGATGGACGCCTGTTATATCGGCGCGGATTCTCCTGGATAGCTGATATGGCCAATGGCGCTATGGTTGAAAATGTTTACAACGGTGGTTTTAGCCTGCGCAGCAGAAGATTGCTTAACGCTCCGCGATTGCTGGGGCTTGATTTTTGCATCCCCGCCCCGAATATATCTCAGGCAGCGCCATATTCCATGCAATGGGACAGCGACGCCGCATTGGAAGACGTATGGTTGTGTCTTACCGCCAGGGAAAAACTGGAACATGAGGGAATGAGATTTCCGGAATTAGAGGTAGCAAAGAATTTTTCAATCGAACACGCCGCGCCTCTATTACACTCGGCGGATTCCATTCAGAATATTTTCGGCCATCATAGCAAGATCAGAAAAATTGGAGATCTGAACCGCAGGATTGTCAATTATAAAATTCCGTTGGAGGACGCTGAATCTACTTATGGGGAAAAATGGATAATTGATGTCTTCATAAAAAATGGTTATAAAATAAATTATACATCTCACCTGTAAACAAACGCGACAAATGGATCATGACATGAATGGCAATCAACTGCTCGATTTATTAAAAACAGCAAAAAATCAAATGGACGGCGGCGAATACGCGAAATCTCTGCAAACTCTGGAATCAGCGCTTGCGCGTAACCCCGAACCGTGGCTTGAAAACGAGATTTATTTCCAGGTGGCGCTTTGCAAATGCGAACTTGAGGATTACGCCGGGACGGCGGAGAGTCTCGAAACCGCGCTTTCCCTTGCCGAAAAACTGACGTATGACGAAAAAAAACATATCTACGATATGTTGCTCATTGCTTATACGAAAAAGCCGGACTATGAAAAGCTCGCTGATCTCTGCCTGATGCTTATCAACATAGAAGAAGATAAAAACAGCCTGTTACTAAGCCTGATGTTCGCGTACCTGGGATTGGAAAAATGGGATGAGCTGGCAAAGGTATTTGACGACAATCCGGACATCGCAATAGACGCTAAAACCCTTTTGTGCAAAAACACATGCTTCACAATGGCAGGCAGATATAAAGAAGCGGTTCAGACTGCAGAGCAATACATCGAAATGTTTGGCGATGAACATGTTATATTTGCCACTCTAATGGATCTTTATTACAGCGTTGGCGACGGCGGCAAGGGTTTTGAATACTATAAGAAAGCAATTACGCTGTGCGATGATCCTGGACCGCGGATGAAGTACGGAAGCCAGTTGCTTTGGAAGGACTTATATCAGGGAACAATCAGCGATACTGAATTTCCAAATATAGTAGACGATATGCGCCGGAGCACGGAAAAACTTCTGACAAATACTGCCTTTAACAACGCGCCGAAACCCTTCAGGAAGATTAAAATCGGATATTTATCCCCGGACTTCAGGCGACATCCGGTCGGATTATTTTTACTGCCGGTAATGATGAGTACCGTAACCAGCCATTGTTTTAACTTTTGCTTTAATCTGGCGGAACCGAAAGATGAAGATGACACTGTGACCACGCATTTTAAATCGCTGGCGGACAAATGGGAGGAGGTTCACGAGCGCCATGATTCATATATTGAACAATTATTTTTGACAAATAAGATAGATATAGCTTTCGACCTTGCGTGCCACACGGCAAATAACCGGCTACAGTTATATGCGCGGCGGCTTGCGCCCGTACAGATATCGTGGATAGGGGCTCCGGTGACTTCAGGCGTCGCCGCGATGGATTATGTTATTACCGACAAAGACGTAGACCCGCCGGGGTCTGAAAAATACTATGTGGAAAAGCTGCTGTATATGCCTGATTGCTTTCTCTGTACTACATTGAGCGGCAAACCGAGCGTGGAGCCACCGGCGTTTACACGCAACGGATATATTACATTCGCGTGCTTTCATAATATCCAAAAAGTTAACGACAAAACTCTCGGCATGTGGCGCGGGATTATGGATAAATGCGCGAACTCGCGCCTTAAAATTATTGGGCGTATGCCTGACGGCGTGGAAGGCCGCGAAATACTCGATGAACGGTTCAGAAAGATCGGCCTTTCGATGGATCGCGTGAGCATTTCACCGCCTACATCAGATGCAAACGACTATTTTGCGGCGTATAACGACGTTGATATTATGCTTGACACCTATCCTTTCAGCGGCGCGACCACAACGTTTGACGCGCTGAGGATGGGGCGGCCGATGATAACGCTTGTCGGCGAAAGGCATGTGACACGCGTAAGCTACAGCCTGCTAAAACATGTCGGACTGGAAGATTTAGCCGCGTTTTCTGAAGATGAATATGTGGAGAAAGCCGTAACGCTTGCCGGCGACTATGAACGGTTGCTAAAAATCAACGCCGAATTGCCGCGGCGGGTTGAGGATTCGCCTCTTGTTGATCAACCGTTGTTTCGTAAGAATTTTGAAAAAATAATCCGCGACGCATGGGCCGGATATTGTTTTGAAAACCGCGCGGGCGGCTATGACTACGGCGCAGACAGCCCGCAGGAACTCCTGGAACAGGTCGCAAACGCCACGGTTTATCTCGAAAGAAAATCGGCCGCGGGCGAAGATATTGATAATATGCTCGCCGTGGAGTATTTCAGTGTGCAGAAGGCTTTTTGCGAAAAATTGGGCATTATAACAAGCAATGAAAATTTCCCGCGAGAATATAAAAAATTGATCGTGGAGATTGAGCGCGGGGTGGCCGAAAAGAATCTCTTGCCGGCAATATCAAAAGCCGCGCGTTATCTGAAGGCTATTTTTAACATGTTAAAACAGCGGCATGGAAGCGTGGGCGTCCTCGCCGACGTTTAATAAATAAAATGGGGCGCGATTTATAGCGTCCCTGCGTCTGGATGCGCGCGGTCGCGCGCGTTTATTAATTGACGCCGGCGGGGACGCCCGCGATCCCATATCAAGGATGATAAATGAGCAACAAACTGTCCGGTTTTTTAAATAAAGCAAAAATAAATATGGACCGCGGGGAATACGCGGACGCTCTGAAAATGCTGGATTCCGCGCTTTGTTGCCGCCCCGCGCCCGATCTTGAACCGAAAATTCATCTTCACGCGGCGTTTTGCAGATGCGCGCTTTCAGAATATGCCGAAGCGGCAGAGAATCTGGAAACAGCGCTATCTCTTGCTGAAGACATGGCGTATGCCGAAAAAAAGCCTATTTACGACCTGATGCGCGTAGCCTATGCAAATAAACCTGACTATCCAAAGCTCGCGGAGCTTTGCCGGATGCTTATGCCCATCGAAAAAGATAGAACCGGCCTGATGTCGGAATTGCTCTATGCATTTGGCAAATCAGCAAAATGGAAAGATATGGCGCAGGCATTTGATGAGTTCACCGACATTGATCTAGACGCCAGGTCAGTGCTGTTTAAAATCAGATGCTTCACATGTGAAGCCAGATATAAAGAAGCTTTTCAGGCGGCTCGCGAATATATCGAAAAATATGGCGAAGATCACTTGATATTCGCCAATCTGATGGATCTTTGCTATTACGTCGGCGAAGGCGCAAAAGGCTTTGAGTATTACAAAAAAGCAATAGCCAAATGCGATGTCCCTGCCTGGCGGCTTAATATTGGCAGCATGCTGCTTGGGCATGACTTGTATCCTGGCGCTATCGACGATGGCGAATTTTCAGATATTATCAACGATATAAAAAGGAGCACCGAAAAACTCCAGGTAAATATGGTCTTTGACATTACGCCGCAACCTTTCAGAAAAATTAGGCTTGGATATTTGTCCGCGGACTTCCGGATTCATCCAGTCGGATATTTTTTATCCCCCGTAATGGCGAGTACCGTAGTCAGCCATTGTCTTAACTTTTGCTTCAATCTGGCTGAACCGAAGAACGATAACGACGACCAGGTTACCCAAAATTTTAAAGCACGGGCGTACAGATGGGAGGAAGTACACGAACGTCCTGATTCATATATCGAACAATTGTTTCTGAAAAATAAGATAGATATCGCGTTTGATATGATGTGCCACACGGCAAACAACCGTCTGCCGTTGTACGCCCGGCGGCTTGCGCCCGTGCAGATATCATGGATAGGATTTCCGGTTACCACGGGCGTCGCGGCAATGGATTATGTTATTACCGACAAAGACGTAGACCCGCCGGGATCTGAAAAATACTATACCGAAAAATTGCTGTATATGCCTGAGTGCTTTCTCTGTTATACGGTTGAAAGCGGCCTCGAAATTGAACCGCCGGCGTTTACGCGAAAAGGATACATTACGTTCGCGTGTTTTCATAATATGAAGAAGATTACCGACAAAACCCTTCGCTTGTGGCGCGCGATACTGGAAAAACGCGGAAACGCGCATATGAAAATCATGGGTCTTATGCCTGAAAGCGAGGAAGGGCGCGAATTGCTCAATGAACGATTTAGAAAAAGCGGCCTTCCGATGGACCGCGTGAGCATTTCGCAGGTGTGTGCTATGAAGGACTATTTTGCCGAATATAACGACGTTGACATTATGCTTGACACGTATCCTTTCAGCGGCGCTACCACCACGTTCGACGCGCTGAGAATGGGGCGGCCGATAATAACGCTCGTCGGCGAGCGGCACGTGACGCGCGTGAGCTACAGCATGTTAAAACATGTCGGCCTGGAGGATTTAGCCGCGTTTTCAGAGGATGAATATATCGAGAAAGCCGTAACGCTTGCCAACGATTATGAGCGTCTGCGCAAAATCAATACCGAACTGCCACAGCGGATTGAGAGTTCGTCCCTTATTAATCAATCGGCGTTTCGGGAAAATTTTGAAAAAATAATCCGCGACGCATGGGTCGGGTATTGCTTTGAAAACCGCACGGGCGGCCATGATTACAGCGCCGATAGCCCGGTGGAATTATTGGAGCAGGTCGTAAACGCCACAGTTTATATTGAAAGAAAAATAGCCGCGGGCGAGATCATTAACGGCGCGCTCGCGGATGAATACCACAGAGTACAAAAGGCTTTCTGTGAAAAATTGAACCTCGTGACAAACGATGAAAAATTTGTTTGCGAATATGAAAATCTGGTTAAGGAGATTGAACGCGGGATAGCCCAAAAAAATCTCGAGCCGGCAATCGCAACAGCAAAGCGGCATCTGAATAATTTAACTGGAAGGGACGATAAATGATTTTATTTGTAACAGCAACCCGGAAATCACGCGCCGATTTTGACAAAGGCCCATTGGGACAGTCGATGCGTCGAATTGATTTTGACAAGCAGATAATTCTATCCGTGACGACGGAAAATTCGCTCGGCTTGCCTGCTGTTTACAACCAGGTTATCACGGAACAATATCGCGAACATCAGGCTGTGTTTCTGCACGATGATATATTTTCCAGTTATCGTATTCAGGATGGTTTGGAACATTTTGATGTTATTGGATTGGCAGGCAATCGTGAATGAACACAATGCTTCGGGCGAAAAACTGGTCGAACTCTGCCGGGAAGCGCTTTCGCGGATGCCTGAGATAAAGCTGGCTTTGGTTTACGGGTCGGCTGCTGCCGGACGAATGCGTCCCAACAGTGATATTGACGTGGCGGTGTTGCGTGAAAATGCACTGAGCCTTGATGAAAGAATGTCGCTTATTGACTGTCTTTCATCCGCCTGCCGGCGGGAAATCGATCTTTTAGATCTGTACGGGATTGACGGAGAAATCCTCCGGCAAATCTTATGCAAAGGTCGGATACTTGTCAAAACGGATTGCGCGGCGTATTACCGCCTTGTCCAGCGCATGATATACAATGAGGCGGATTTCATGCCTCTAGTCCGCCGCGTTCAGAAGAAACGTATAAGGAGATTTTTAAATGGATGACGCACTGCTTCTGGGCAAGCTTGAAAGTCTGCGCAGATGTCTTTCGCGCATAACTGAAAAGAGGCCGGCATCATCCGCCAGGTTGAAAAGCGATCTGGATTTGCAGGACATTATTTCGGTGAACCTTGAACGCGCGGTACAGTTGTGCGTTGACATCGGATTATATATACTCAGCGAACGCAATTTGCCTTTATCGGGTTCCATGGCTGATACCTTCCGACGTCTCAACGCCGCAGACGTTCTGGATAGCCATATAACTGAACGCATGGCCAAGGCCGTTGGCTTCAGAAACATGGCCGTTCACGCTTATCAGGAAATCGACTGGGATATTGTTTTCAGTATCATAACGGAGCATCTTGGCGACTTCCGGGAATTCGCCGCCCAGGTTTGTTCGTGTGCCGATTTATAAAAACAGGAAATATGCTATGGAAATAATGTAGGGACGTAGCGTGCTACACCCTGGTTGTGGCTCGTGCGTTGCCATAGGATCGCGGGCGCTGACACGGGATCGCGGGCGTCCCCGCCGGCGTGACATGGGGTAGCGGACGTCTCGTCCGCGCTTTAATAAATGATCGCGGGCAAAGCCCGCTTCAATTTTATTTTTATTTAATACGCATGCGGGACGCATGCTATCCCATGTCACGCCGGCGGGGACGCCCGCGATCCCATGGCTCGCCCCGGTTCATGCATACCGTGCGCCTTTATTTCTCACTTTTTACTTCATTTATCATGTCAAGAATTGCGTTTTGCCATTTCTGTACAAAAGATTTTTTGTCCATTAAAGGGGAATTTTGCATTTTTTCACGCAAATTTCGCTTAATTTCAGCAAGCTTTTGCGTATTTATCGCCAAATCAGCGGCAATTTTAACAAATTCTTTTTCATCTTCGGCAACAAGTTCGCCAAGTCCGACCGCGCTGAGCAAACTTGCGCTTACGCGCGACACATGCCTGTCGCCCAAAATCGTTATAACCGGAACACCCATATAAAGCGCTTCACAGGTTGTCGTTGTTCCATTGTAGGGAAAAGTATCAAGCGCTATATCAATTTTGTTGTATTGGGCATAATGTTCTTTAATTGCAAAATTAAAATCAAAAATGATTATTTTGTCGGCGGAAAGCCCGTTTTCCACGAACCTTGCAATTGTTATTTCCCGAAGCTTCGGGTCGTTAAAATACTTATATTTCAACGCAATTTTTGAGTTTGGAACGGCATTTACTACATCACACCAGAGTTTAATCGTTCTTACCGTAACTTTCGATAAATTATTGAACGATCCAAAAACAATCGGTCGGCCATGTGGATTTTTAAATGAACAATCCGGAATCTCTTCATTGTAAGGCTGATAACACAAAAAACAGTCGTCTATAGCGAATAATTTTTCACTGTGATAGTCTTGCGCATCGTCGGGTTCGCATATTCTGTCCGTGATTCTGTAATCTATACTTTTAAGTCCCGTTGTATTCGGATAACCGCAATAGGATACCTGAACGGGCGCTGGACGGCAACCAAAAACTGAAACCGCCTTTTCACTATTATTTGTGTGTCCGGTCAGGTCAATTAAAACCGAAATTCCTTCTTTTTTTATAACGCCTGCCCTACCCTGAAGGTCAGCTTTTGAAATATCGTGCCATTTATCTGCTTTTTCTATAAATCTTTTTGTAATTTCATCATATTTTTTCTTTTCCAGGTTGGAGAAAATATGTAGTTCAAACCTGTTTTTATCATAATTTTCAAATAATGCTCTCGTAAAAAAAGATACTGGATGATAATAAAAATCCCCGGAAAGGAATCCGATTTTTATTTTTTCCGTTTGCGGAAACGACGGTCTGTCGCTCAAAATTTTGTTTTCCCACAATGTTCTGTGTTTTTGACAAAGCAGATAGTATTCTTTACGACTCATATCCATATAATTCAACTGTAATAAATAATTCGAGGCAAAATAGATATTTTTATCATCTAGTTCGAATGCTTTTTTATATGTTTCAACCGATTCTTCCTGATAGCCGCTTATCATCAATGCTTCAGCAATACCGCAATATATCGTCGGTATGGCCGGATGAGCCGGATTTATTTTTGCCGCAATTTTCAGCGTGTTGATAGTTGAAATGGGGTTTCCGGTCTTTGAAAAAATATGAGCGATATAAATAAATGCTTCAACGTCATCCGGCTTGATTTCAACAATTTCACCAAACACTTTACACGCTTCCGCGTAAACGTTGAATTCGAGCAAAAGAACGCCGTACTGTCTCAGAAAATTCAAATCCTTGAGTCCGCGGTTATAAGCTTTTTCAAGAAGAAATAATACATTTTTTTTATCGGAACCTTTTGATTGTTCATATATCGCCGTTGTCCATAGAAAATATGGATCGTCACTATATTTTTTTTCAAGCGATTGAAGAAGCCTTCGCGCGGATTTAAATTCTTTTTTTTCTATTGCCGACGCGACCTGGTTCAATACCTGCTGAAGCAGCATGACTTTCCTTTCAGTATCTATAATATTACTCATTTCGATCAAATCAGGCGTTTTCGCCTGCGTGTAATTAAATACGATGCGTGCCCCGGCCGAAGGCGGTGTTCCCGATGCAGAGGCGGTTCACAAACCGCCCAAAACAATGGAATTTGCGGGCGTTCCGACCTCAAAACATTTTATTACACGCCACCGACGGGACGTCTGCGCGCTCGTGGTCGTCGCATCCGCAAAACATGCCCCGCCCACTTCACAAGCTTTGATTTTACTACGGAATTACATAAACTGATACGGTTTTGGATGAAATGAAATCAATGGACGGAGCATTAATACTCTTCGCAATAGGGAATTTTTAAATTAGGGGGAGTGCGCGCGGCAATGCTTATACTTGTAACGGCAACCCGAAAATCCCGCTCTGAGTTTGACGAAGGCCATCTGGGGCAGTCGATACGTCAACTCGCTTTTGACAAGCATGTGATTTCGGTCGTGGAGGCTGAAAATTCACTCGGCCTGCCGGCGGTTTACAATCAAGTAATAGATGAGCATGCAGCGAGCATCTGCCCTGTCCGTTTTTCAGGGTGTCGGCGGGCTTGCCGGAGGATGATTGCGTTGACTGACCAGCAATTGAATGGTGGGAAGCGCGGGGCCATTCAGGTAATGGGTCATAAGTTCGACTGGAGTAGGGAACTGGCTTTTCAGTTTTTCCACCCAGCGTTTCATCTGGAAATTCGGCGTGTTGTCATTGGCGTTGCCCGCGAAATCCCTCTCGAATTCCCGTTTGAAGAAATTGACGTCGGTGAGTGTCAAGGGTGCGGCGACAGTGTGTTCGCACTTCAGGCGGAAATCGTTCATGGACATTCGCCAGTAGTGACAAATCCATATGACCGGATCGTTGGCCAGCGAATGAAACCCCTGAATGCCGCCGGGAACATCGTTAGCTCCATCCTTGAATGTGAAGGCGCCCGTATACGGAATGACCCAATGAGGATTAACCAATCCCTGAACTTTATCCGGCCGAAACATCCATTTGGTGTGCGTATTCCAGGTGGGATGGGACCATTGATTGGTATCAATCAAATATTGCTTAATGCTGCGGAGACGTTGCTGTCCGCAGCCCATAAAAATCCAATTCATGATCAGGGCGTCGGGTTCGTTCATGGAGCTAACGACTTCATCCAGCGTGTTGTACTGGTCAGCGAAATTGATGAATTCATCGTCGTCGATGAGAGCCAGATATTCGGTTTCGCCCTTGTAGGTATGAATACAGTGGTTGTAGACAGGGATTTGGGCCATGTCGTCGTCGATCTGATGCACGGTAACCTTGTCCCCGAGTGTGCCGCATAGCTCCTGGAGAGAAAAAACCCCTTTGTTGTCGTAGAGGTAGAAATGTTCGAATCCCAAGTTGATGTTGTGCTGGATCCATTCGCAAAAGATCATGGGATTCAAGATCCGAACAATGGCACCCAAAGAGTATTTGTAACGTTTCATGAAATGTCCTCTGCTGTCGTTTAATGGTACGGGTACGAATGTATCGGCAACTGATTGAACCCATGCCGCTCCAGTCAAGCTATTAATCGCACAGGTAGGCGGTAGCTCTGCTTACATGCCACAATCACTAAAAAACAGCTTCTATTATACGAAAATTTTGCATAAAATCAACTTTTCGTGCGACGGCGACGGTTCCAGATACCAAGCTGACATAATAGATAAACCCGGATTCCGAAGTCATCCACGACACAAGTGTCGCCAACACGACACGAAACCGGTAGACATACAGTCGCGAGTGTGTTTTTACTATATTGGCGCAAAGGTCGATTTAACATAGTGTTTCGAGCCTGTTCC
>Ga0082212_10000788_pt1 | contig 46293 bp, 51 predicted proteins | sample TergutNt197P3_FD_71548 | JGI IMG/M metagenome (GOLD analysis project Ga0082212, IMG submission 71548) | Neocapritermes taracua P3 segment gut microbial communities from Petit-Saut dam, French Guiana - Nt197 P3 | ecosystem: Host-associated > Arthropoda: Insects > Digestive system > Gut ... | reverse complement strand
TTCGTACCCGTCATAATGCAAGGTTCCATCCAGCAGTCTAATCAGTTCTTCCATTGCTGCAACCTCCTTGCAGCTATTCTATCACTTTTTTATTACAATTTCAATCATCTCTGGAAAGAACCTTTTTGACGCTTACCATTATTTAATAATAAATGGTTTGTTTACTACCAATTTTATTGTGCATATACATTGAAAACAGGGTGTCAGCTAATTAGGCTGACACCCTTAATAAGTTGCTGTTGCTATTCTACAAGATCTAACTTATCAATTGAAAATGATTGTAATACAATTGTATTGCCTTTTTCATCTGAAAAATCAACTTCAAATGCTTTAGGATTATAAATCTTGAGAATAACTCCAATATCACCCTTTTTTATACCTTCCTTAACATATTTATCTGTCGTCAATCTTACCTTTTCATATTGCTTCATATTAACTCCTTCCTCTATCCTCCCCCTTATACTCATTTTCTAATAATTAAAGACTGGTTAATGCTTTTTCAAGAGATTTATATTTTGACCAAAACACATATTTATCATCTTGATGTTGACCGATATGCCACTCTCCTTCTTCCCCTTTTTCTTCTAGCAAATAATAGCCTCCAGTTATAATAATTCTGAGCGGATCTATTCCTTCGTCACCAAATAAATCTTTATTGACCCCATACAATACAGACAACTCAGTATTAAAACTGTTACAATAGTTGTGAATTACTTTGTTCTCTTCATCGGTGAATTGTGTGTTTAAGTATATAAACATTGTATCCTCCTGTTATTGAAATTTTTACATTGATTAGTCTGTGATGAAGATGTGAATATTTTTGTGTACTTCAAAAGTCATCCCGCTCCCATTAATTCTTGGTTTTGTTACTCCTGTTTCAAAATTTATATGTGCTGCACCCGCGTGGTTTTTGGTTGAAACCAAATGCCCGTACATGAGATCCATCCACTGGGAGGTAACCGTCGCCAGTTACCTCCCGATTTGCCTTACTTATTCAAGAGTATCTCACTGTTTTTCCTCAATGATATATACCGTCGCAAGTTTGTCTGGACCATCGAGAAACGCGTGGATTCTCTTGCATTTCGGACATCTCCACACATCATATGTTGGCAATGGGAATTTCCAACTCTCGATGACATCCTGCTCAAGGATGGCGTCCCATTCCTTATCAGTGTATACCCTAAGTTGGATATCATTAGGTGCCAAAGAGTTTGAGAGATACTCCCCACATATGCAGTCCATTCTAGCCATGTTTACCTCCTCGTAAATATTCCGTAATGTGTCCAAATCTCGATCTCTCCCGGTAAACCGTTTTTGTAAATGCCGTACATGAGATCCACTGGGGAGGTAACCGTCGCCAGTTACCTCCCGATTTGCTCATCTGATATAAATGATATTAGATTTCATACATAATATCGTATAAATATGTCGTGTCTTTGATCTTTGACAGAAACTCATCTGCTTTTTCCCAATTTCCTTCATTAGGATTAAAATCCATACTGTGTTCCATTGAAGGCTGAATTCCTGCACCTGTCAATTTCAATGCTTCAAAGCCCCTAATCTTAATATTATGTTTTTTGCAGTCAGCAACTACGTCTTTTGCTGTATCAATAAAATAAAACCACATATTATCATAACGTATTGCCTTGTCCGCATATATTTCCTCTATTATGTCGTACATTGATAACTCCTCCTTACGGTCTATATGGGTTTACTATACTGGAATCAGGATGCCATTTAATATCTCCGAATCGGCTGGCTTGTACCAGTTGCCCAGTAACATCGTTACGGACTATGTAATCACCTGCCTTATTGTAATATGCCGTCGCTGGATTTCCGGTTGCTTTGTCCAAAGCGTTACGTGTTGTATATGGGTTTCTAACAACATCCTGCGCTGAATCCCAAGTCCATTTACGATTATTGAGGTATTGCTCAGGTTTCAATCCGTAACCAGTAAGGCTTTTCTCTGTTCTAAACAGTGCGTTATCAATATTAGCTCCCGGCACTGTTTTGAGGGCTTTGTAGCTCTTGAACAGTCTAACAGTTACCACAGTCGTGACCACTGCCGCCCCTAAGCTGATCAATGCGTTGACGCTGTCCCCTTCCAAATAGTACAGCCCCGCGTTCAGCAAGTCCGCCGGAAGAACCGTCGTTCACGCACGGCGACTATTGCCTGCCCAATATCTTCATTGACGGCGAAACGGTGACCGGGTTTATTGACGCAGGACGGGGCGGTCTTGCCGATAAATGGCAAGACATCGCTTTGTGCGTCCGCTCGCTTGGATATAACCTCAGGGACTCCGGGCAGACCGAAAAGGATCGGTATACCGCCCTTTTGCTCTCTTGCTTGGGCGTTGAGCCGGACTGGGTGAAAATCAAGTATTACATATTGCTTGACGAACTATTTTAGCAGCTCTTCGGCGATCCCCATCGCTTCTTTGAAGGTGCCGTGCAGGAGGTGGACGGCAATGGCGTCTATCTTTCCCGCCGTTTGACCCGACCATTGCTTTTGCTTCAATTCGTCCAGCGCGGCTTTCGCCGTCTTTTTATCATAGACGTCGCAGGCTGAATGAATCTGCGCCATCTTTTCCCGCAGCAGTTCAACATCCTCGCCGACGTCCGCCGGGCCGTCCCCTTGTCCCGCGGCCGGTTTCATATTGAATATGAGCGTCCGCAGTTTGAGCAAAAAGGCCGGAGTTTTATCCCGCAGGCTGTCTATGTCTCCGTCCCGCCCCGCCAGTTCTAATTTCAGCGCGTCTGACGAAAGCTCGTGCTCGCCGACATTGGTGAGCGCGTTTTTGATGCCGTGAACGCTGACGACAAACAACTGTAAATCCGCTTCCTCGCCGGTTTTGAATGTGTCGCACAGTTCGCTGAGCACGGCGGCGGTTTTCTCCGCGTCCCGTAAAAATGCCTTTTCGATTTCGCCGGAGGGGCGTTCCTGTTTTCTTGCCAGGGCGGCCAGTTCTTTTTTCTTTCCCCGCGCCTCTTTGATGACTTCGGGCGGCTGTTTGCTCCGTATCAAATCGTTGAGGATGGTGTTCAGTTCGCGCAGGTCGATCGGTTTGGATAAAAATCCGTCAAACCCATTGGCGATAAAGTATTCCGCCTGCCCTGCCACGGCGTTGGCAGTCAGCGCGACAATGGGTTGATCGTAACCCATGCCGCGTATGATTTTCGCCGCTTCCATGCCGTCCATATGCGGCATCATATGATCCATAAAGATGATGTCATAACACTTGCCGTTTTTCACCCTGTCAATGGCTTCAAATCCGCTTTCCACCGTTTCGATTTTCAGCCCGTAAGCCAAAAGCAGCCCTTTGGCGACATAGAGGTTGCTTTCCACATCGTCAACGACCAAAACGTTTCCGTAAGGCATGTATTCGCGGCTGATTTGCGTTTTGTGGGTTTTGAAGGTGCTGCTCAAGCTGTTTTTTTGCAATTTTTGAACCAGTTCCGGGCCGCATACGGCACCCCCGATGCGTTGCTGCGGCAAACGGACGGTGAAAACCGAACCCTTGCCCGCTTCCGATTGAACCGTTATGTCGCCTTTCATCAGCTCTACAAAACGTTTTGTGATGTTCATACCCAAACCTGTGCCGACGGTCGAACGGTTGGTTTGCAGGTTAAAGCGCGTGTACTCGTCAAACAGCCTGTCTACTTGGTCTTCTGTCATGCCCTGCCCGGTGTCGCTCACGGTAAAGACGATCGTTACATCCTCCTTATCCCGGCCCGGCTCGAAGGAGACCGACATGGTCACGGTGCCGTCGTCGGTATATTTGAACGCGTTGGAAAGCAGGTTGCTTAATATCTGCTTGATACGCAGCTCATCGCCGAACAGGTCGAGCGGCGTGTTTTCATCGACATGCAGCTTGAAGCTGAGCGGTTTGCTCTCATACCGCAGGCGCATTAGCTGTATGGTGTCGTTGATCAGGCTTGGCATATCGTACCGGACGGGCAGGATCTCCAGTTTCCCTGCTTCGATCTTCGAGTGATCGAGAATGTCGTTGATGATGTTGAGAAGGAGGTCGCCCGATTCATATATTTTATAAAACGCGTCGTTCAGATCGGGCGGGAGATTGCTCTCCATAAGCTGTATCTCGGCAATGCCCAAAATGGCGTTCAGCGGGGTGCGTATCTCATGGCTCATACTGGCTAAGAAGATGCTCTTGGAACGGTTGCCCTCTTCGGCCAGTTCTTTTGACTTGATCACCTGCTGCGCTACCATAGACCGATGGAAGGAAACAGTTAAGACATTGGTTAAAAATTCGACAAGGTTGAGATCGTCCTTGCTCCATTTGCGTCCGTCATTTTTCCATGAGAAGTCCAGCATCCCGTATAAATCGTCCCCTACGTAAATGGTTGTGCATAGGTAGTTCTCGAAATGCTTCCTATACGCCCCCATGATTTCCCTGACAATCGGTTCGTCGGATGACATGTAGCTGGCTTCTCTGTTTTTCATCCTGTCGAAAAACTTCAAAGACATTTCACTGATATTCGCCGGATAATCCTTGCCGATCAGGTTTGGATACTCAATGTCCGGGGATATCCATTGATTGCGGCAGGTAAACACCAGCCGGTCTAAGTCCAGCACATAGAGCACAATATGAGCGACGTCCATAAACTCTCCGAGCATATTCAGTGCTTCCGCGATCAGGGAGTGTAACTTATCGGTATACAGGATTTCGGGTAAAAAGATTTGGGATACCTGCGTTATCAGGTTTTGCTGCACGAGCTTCTTGTCAAGTTCCTTGGTGGCGTTGCGGATGTCGGTGATGTCCACAGAATGCCGGAGATGGACGGTTTTCCCGTCCGGCCATGAGATATACCGCTCGGCATGGAGGTGGGTCTTATCGTGCTCAGGGCGGTATTCCTCCCAATAGATCACTTTATCCGGGTCTTTGTCGAGTTTGAGGCAGGGGCAGAAATCACACTGCGCGTCTTTATCCTTATGGAACACCTTGTAGCAGAGTTTGCCGACGCAGTCTTTGTCTACGCCGTAATATTCGATCATGTTATCGTTGATAAAAATGATTTCGTTTGTCTCCGGGTCGGTTACGTAGATAAGGGCGTCCAACCCGCTCAATACGTGTGTTATCGTATCAAGCGCTTTCCGGGACTCCGCTTCTTCCAGCTGGTGCAGCATCAACGCTTCGCTCTTGGCCTGTTCGTCGGCAATCATTTTTTGCATTTCGATCTCTTTGCGCAGATCGCGGGTATATCCGGCGACAAGATAATCGTCTTTATACGCGACGCGGACAAGGGTGACCTCGCCGGGAACCGGTTCCCCGTTTAACTTTTGGTGCATCCATTCAAACTGGCAATACCCTGTTTCAAACGCTTCCTTAACCTTCTTTATGGCCAAATCGACTGAATTTTCCCCGTTGGGCTGGAATTCCGGGGACAGTTTGTGAAAATTATCAATATACTCCTGTTTGCTGGACAGGTCGAACAGGTTGACCGCGGCCGCGTTGGTATAGGTATTTTGGATGTCCCTGTTCCATAGGTTGGCGACAAGGGGGTTGGCGTCCATCAGGAGATGGATAAACTCCTCCGCTTCCCTTTCCTTCTCCTGTATCACCATGTAATCGGTTATGTCCTTCAAGGCCACGGTAAGCCTAAGCGGCACGCCGTCTTCGTCTCTCTTGGTGGAGCCGAAGGCGTGGAAATAACGGTACTCCCCGCTTTTCATCCTGATCCGATATTCGGTTTCATAAGGGGTCTGCCCGGTGCGGTCGCTGACATGATCCTCGATGGCCTTGATCACCCACTCCTTTTCATCAGGATGGAGCTGGCTGCTTAAGCTGGAAACACGATTGGGCAGGTCATGTTCATCGGCGAAGCCGAGCATCCGGCGGCATTCGTCCGACACGGTAAACTGATTGTCCGGGTGATTGAAATCTCCGTCAACAAAGTCCATGACCCAATACGCGATGCCTAGCTCATCGCTTGCGAGTTTTTGATTGAAGAACCCATTGACTTGATCCGGCATAATCTCATTACTCCTCTAAATATTGCTCAACGGCTTACTGTGACGACCTAACCTCCGCGAACCGGTCGTGAACCTCCATGAAGACGTCCACGATGGCCGGGTCGAAATGGCTCCCTCTGTTTTCAGAGATGATGCTCATGGCCTGTTCGTGCGAAAACGCCGATTTATAGGGGCGGTCGGAGACAAGAGCGTCGTAAACGTCGACGATGGCCATGATGCGCCCCTGGAGAGGGATCTCCTCCCCTTTCAGCCCGCGCGGGTAACCTGTTCCGTTCCAGCGTTCGTGATGGCAGCCGGCAAACAGTTTGGCGTTATGTAAAAAGATTTGGTCACCCGATTCGTCTATGATGTCGCCGATGATTTTTTCCCCTTCCAAGACGTGTTTCTTCATGGTTTCAAACTCTTCCCCGGTCAGTTTGCCCGGTTTGTTCAAAATCAAATCCGAAACGGCGACTTTGCCGACGTCGTGCAGCCGTGCCGACAGGGCGACCGACTCTATGTCCCAACGGCTGATCTCGTCTGCGTATACCCCGCTTTGGAGCAAGGCTTTCAATAGTATTTTAATGTATGTTGTCGTGCGTTCGATGTGTTCCCCTGTCATATTGTCCCGGTTTTCCACCACCCGGGCCAAACCGGACACGATGCTGTCTTTCAGCCGCTGCAGCTCGTCTTTTTGCTTGCGTATCTCCGCCGTTTGCTCATGGATGATGTCGTCGATGTCGAGATGGGTCTTGATCCGGTTTAAGAGGACAAGCCGGGAAAAGGGTTTTGTGATAAAATCAACCGCTCCCATCTCAAATCCCAGCACTTCGGCTGTTTCATCACAGCGGCCTGTTAAGAATATAACCGAGATACCGGCGTACCGGCTGTTTGATTTCAGCAGCCGCATGGCTTCAAACCCGTTGATCTCCGGCATTTCAATGTCTAAGAGGATCAAGTCGGGCTTGATGACTTCCAAAAGTTCGAGCATGACCCTGGCGGATTTTAGGGTATACACTCTATATTGCTCGTTTAACGCCTCTTCTGCCGAAAGCAGGTTAACATCATTATCATCCACGATAAAGACTGTTTTCAATGTTCTTTCTTCCCTTTCTTCCGCGATAGCGTCCTTTTCATTGTAACACAAACCAAAGTCCCGCGTCAAGGATAACTAGATTTCGTGCAGGTTGACGGTGGACGGCTGAGCCAGCACGATGTACTTTTCAATGATCCTGCACGGGTGATACGAGCGTTTTGACGTGCGCAGCCCTTCGTCGCCGTCGTCCTCCCCCCGGTTGATGAACGCCACGTCTTCCGAGGCGTACGCTTTGGCAAACTCGTTGACGATCACCTGATATGCCCCTCTGAACTGCGTATCGGCTTTCTCTATGTGTACATGCAGGACTTTCCCGCAAATCTCCCCCGCCGCGAAAGCCACAACCCGGCCATCCGCTCGAAGCAGCCCGCCAAGCAGGCCGTATGCTCCGTAGTGCTCTAAAACCTCGAAAATTTTCTCCTTCTCTTCGGCATACAATTCCCGGTTATGGATCCTGTGCGGCGTCCAAGTGCGGAAAAATGCTTTGACTTCCGCCATATTTTGATTGGAGATCGGTTCAAAGGCAATGTTTTGGAATGTTTTCCTGAAGTGATTGATATGATTCCGCTGGCCGTTGTATTTCCGGCCTGTTAGACTTATCAAATCTTCGGCATTGTATATATAGTCGCTCCATCGATCTTCCTTGTGGCATTTTGCCCCTTTGAACAGAGCCGTTAAAGCGGGCAAATCCTCCTCTGTAACCGCGCAAAAAGCAAGGGGGATGTTTTGAGCTTCACAATATTCTCTGATCGCCGCTATGCCGCCCTTCACGTCACGCCCGAGCGGCAGGGTGAACGCCGTGATCCCGTTGTTGTATCTTACCACAGCCTTCAGGATGAGGGTTTGGTTGTATAGGGCGTATTCGGTTGAAAAATAGTCGCGCCACATGAACGCGCCGCCGACGGTATTGTCGCATACCATGCCGGCGGAATGGGAAAAATAGTCTCTGATCTTGGCGGCGTCGCCCAACGTCAGCCGTGTAAAGTTCAGCATGAAGCCCCTCTATTTCAAAGTTCGGATGAATATGCGGATTATACCGCAATACCAAGAAAATTGCAAGGTTTTCTCCTTGAATTCCGGGGTGAACTGTGCTATATTGATGACATGAGTACATTTGATCAGGCCGCCGAACTGCTCGACGGGATCGCCGATGAACTGCCGGCGGATTTTATAACCGAACTCAACGGGGGGGTTTATCTCCTGCCGGATGTGAAGCTGTCTTCCGAGAGCAAACCGAACCGGCCTTTGTATACCCTTGGAGAATACATCAGCCGGCGCGATCTTGGAAAATACATCAATATTTACTACGGTTCGGTGATGAAGGTCTACCCGCACCTTTCCCCCGGTGAATTGAAACAAGTGCTGAAACGGGTGCTTATCCATGAGTTCACCCATCATTTTGAATTCCTGGCCGGGGAGCGGGGGCTGGAAATCAAAGACGAGATCGACATGGAGCGGTACCGGCAGTCTTGAATTATCCCCGCACTTCGAGGCGGATCGGTTGATGCTTTTTCAGCGCAACACTGCGCGCGTCCGGCTGGCAAAACCCGATATGCAGTGCCTTTTTGCCGTAGCACAGCCGGGTTTCGCCCTCGGCGTCGTAACGCAGGAAGGCTGCGGAGGGGATTTCAATGGTGATTGCAACGCTTGCCCCGGCGTCCAGCCGCACTTTTTGCATTCCGCAGAGGTTCCAATTTTCCTTTTCGCCTTCGATTGCCATATAAACCTGCACCGTTTCGGCGGCGCGGGTTTTTCCTTTGTTTGTGACCGTGGCCGTTACACATCCGTCTTTATAAACGGCGTTGGAGAGTTCAAACGGCTCATACCCCAGCCCGAAGCCGAACGGATAGAGGGTTTCGCCTTTGAAGTAGCGGTAGGTGCGGTTTTGCATGGCGTAATCGGTGAACTCGGGCAGGTCTTCGTCGGAACGGTAGAAGGTGAGCGGCAGCCGCCCTTCGGGCGAGATTTTGCCGAAAATCAATTCGGCAATGGCCAAACCGCCCTGCGAGCCGGGATAGAACCCCTGGATGACCGCATTGGCGTTTTCGTCAGCCCAGCGCAGATCAAGCGCGCTGCCCGATAATAAGACGACAACCGACGGGATTCCCTTCTTCTTGGCCTCCGCAAGCACCGCCTCGGCCATGATCTGCTGGCGTCCCGGCAGTACAAGCCCCAGCTTGTCCCCGGCAGCGAATTGGTTGCCCGTGTCGCCTTGCTCCCCTTCCAAGTCGCGGTTTAAGCCCAGCACAAGGATGACCGCATCGGCGCGTTTGGAGACAATCAATGCCTCGGCTTGCCGGTCACCGATGTTTTGAGAGAGGACGCTGTCGTTGTCTTTATAGAGCGGGCATCCTTCGGCGTACGTCGTCCGAAGCCCCTTCTCCCCCGCCAGCCTCTTGACGCCTTGCAGCACAGTCACATGATCGCTCGCAACCCCCATATAGTTGCCTTCCAGCGCGATGCGGCTGTCGGCGTTGGGCCCGGCAACGGCGATGGTTTTCATCCCGTCCGTTTTCAAAGGCAGGCAGCCGTCGTTTTTCAGCAGCACCAGCGTTTTGCGCGCGGCGTCCAGGTTGATTTGGCGGTGTTTGTCACAATCTATGACGTCGTAGGGGATGGATGTGTAGCGTTTGTTCTCCGGCGCGCCGAGCAAACCGAGGCGCATCCGGGTCACCATCAGGTTGGTCACGGCGCGGTCGATCTCCTCTTCCGTTAACATCCCTTCCTCCACAGCCGCTATGCAGTAGCCAAACAGGTTTCCGCAGTTGAGGTCACAGCCGTTGCGCACCGCTAAAGCCACACTCTCGACCGGGGTATCGGTCACTTTATGACATTCGTGGAAATCTTTGATCGCCCAGCAATCGGAGACGACATGCCCGTCGAACTCCCACTGATCGCGCAGAATATCTATCAGCAGGGTCTTGGAACCGCAGCAGGGTTCGCCGTTGGTGCGGTTGTAGGCTCCCATGACAGCCTCGACATCGCCTTCTTTGACACAGGCCTCAAAAGCCGGGAGATATGTATTCCATAAATCATATTCATCGACAACGGCGTTGAACTCATGCCGCAGCCCCTCCGGGCCGCTGTGAACGGCAAAATGCTTAGCGCAAGCGGCTGTTTTCAGAGCGTTTCGGTCATCTCCCTGCAAACCCTTGATAAACGCAACCCCCAGCCGCGCCGTCAGGTAGGGGTCTTCGCCGTATGTTTCATGCCCGCGCCCCCAGCGCGGGTCGCGGAAGATGTTGACATTGGGCGACCAAAAGGTCAGCCCCTTGAAGACGTCATGGTCGCCCTCCTCCTGATAGGCGTGATATTTCGCCCGCCCTTCATCGGATATGACGCACGCTACATCATAGATAAAATCCGGGTCAAAGGACGCCGCCAGCCCGATGGCCTGCGGGAAGACGGTGGCGACGCCGGCGCGAGCAACGCCGTGTAATGCTTCGCTCCACCAGTTGTAGCTGGGGATATTGAGCCGCTCGATGGCGGGGGCGGTATGCAGCATTTGGGAGACTTTCTCTTCCAGCGTCATCTTTGAAACCAGCTTTTTCGCCTCTGCCTTGACGTCAAACATACACATTCCCTCCGGCTTTATAGATATTCAACATCATCCGGCCTCTTCGACGCTTTTTTGACCCGCTCGTTCAGCGCGGTGACAAATCCGTCTTCATCCCTTGCGCTGAAGACAAAGCAATGCGGGAAGCCGTGCCTGTCATAATGGACTTCCAAGTCATAGGTCAGACGCAGGAAATGATTGGTGACCTTCCTTACCCCTGTGATCTCCGCATAGTCGATATGGTGTTTGACCCACCCGAAGCGGTACAGAATGGCCTTTTCGCCCAGTTCGCAATGATTGCGCAGCACCAGCGGCGAACTGAAGACCAAGCCGACCAGCATACCGACACAGGCCGCGACCGCGACGATCCCCCAAAAACTTTGCCTGTATTCGGCGTCTGTGATCAGTTTATGGAGGTTATAGGACAAGACGATCACCATGCCCAAACTGAGGCAAAGATACAGCCACTCCACTTTCCCTTTGAAACGCATCGTACTCCTCCTTTTTCGGCTATTTCCTTAGATTGATCATACCACAGTCAAAGAAACTGTGTCAACAGAAACAGGACGCCGTTTAGCGTCCTGTTTTTCGTCGATATTTCTGCCCATCCGCCAGTTTTGCCACGCTCATCAACCGCGACCTATAGGGGTGCCGCAGTTTGCACATCGCTTTCAGGAGAATACTGCGTGCCGTGGACTTTGATACCCCAAAACTCTTCCCGATTTGAGCATATGTTTTCCCGTATCGGAAACGAGCCTTCAACATGAGTTGCTCGCGCTCCGTCAATGTGCCGAGCGCATCTTGGATTCCCTGTATATACGCATCGCCGCCATCATCCTCTACACGGAACACCTGACAGTAGAGGACAACGGCGTATTCTTTTTTGGTCATATTTGACTCACCTCACACAAGTATTCTACTATAATTCGATAGTATCGTCAACGCTATTGTTTGATAGTAGATTATAGTGTGCTTGGTGATTAGGATGTTTGTATACCAAAGGCTAAAGGATTGCCGGGAAGACGCCGATTTAACGCAGGCACAGGTCGGCAAATACTTGGGCATCGACCAGCGTGTTTATAGCAATTACGAAACGGGCAAGAGGCAGATACCGGTCAACCTATTGATTAAGTTGGCGTTACTCTATAAAACCAGCGTAGATTACTTGGTTGAATTAACGATTGATCGTATGCCTTATAAACGCAGCCGCACCAAAATATGACGTATTAAGAGCGGATGTGCGCGGTATTCTTCCGCTTTTATTTCTTGCGGTTTATGAACGGATGTGGTACTATACAACACAGGGGAGGGTGAACCGCATGGAACAGCACATACAGCGTGAATTGGATATTATCAAAGACGGGATTCTAAAGACCGTTCCAGCGGAAGCTATTTATCTGTTCGGCTCCTATGCTTATGGTACGCCGAACGAGGACAGCGACATTGATATTTATGTTGTCGTGCCGGATATGGATATTGACCTTATTGACTTGCGCGGTGAAATCCGCAAAAATATGTGGAAAGAGAGAACGATGCCACTTGATTTGCTTGTTGGCAAATCGAGTGTTTTTAATCGAAGAAAGCAAGGCTTAACGCTTGAAAATGTAATCGCAGAAACCGGGGTGCTGTTGTATGGATAAACAAGAGGTATGGTCGTGGTTTGATTTTGCCGATTCGGATTTAGAAGCCGCCGAACATTTGCTTACACTGTACCGCCCAAGATTAGAAATTATCTGCTACCATTGTCAGCAGGCCGCAGAGAAATACTTGAAAGGATATTTAATTTACAGAGGCATTTTTCCGTCTAAAACCCATGACTTGGATAGTCTTTGTAAAAAGTGTTTTGAGTTTAACCCTGCCTTTCAAGAGATACTTCATGAGTGTGTGGTTTTGTCAGATTACGGAGTTCAGCCCCGCTATCCCAATGAGTTGCACATAGAAGAACACCACATGAAGAAAGCTCTCGAATATGCCCGGCGAATCAAGAATTTTGCGCCGTTGCAAACGGTTAGAAGAGAAGTGCGATAACCCCTTTCACAAGCATTTTATAATTTTGGCACAGCGGTAAACATTAAAAATCCCCGCCAGCAACGGCGGGGATTTTGCTTATCTGAATTTCTTCTTCTTTGCGCGGGCCGCCTCACTCTTCTTGCGGCGTTTTACACTGGGGCTTTCATAATGCTCCCTCTTACGCAGCTCGGAGTGGATGCCGGCTTTGGCGCAATTGCGCTTAAAGCGCTTTAGGGCAGCGTCCAAGGACTCATTGTCCTTGAGCCTGACTTCAGACATTTCATCATCCCTCCTCCCCGTCATTAGAGCCGCGGTTTCTGTTTTTTTCGCGGCAAAAGCTATTATAGCTGATAGCTCGGCCAATGTCAAGCACTATGTCGAGCTGCCTAATAATTAACCACATGGATTCGTTTGTGTTTCTGCAAGTCGGCGATGACCGTGACAATGATGGGCATGATGATGATCCCGATGAACCCGATGGCAAGAAAGCCGGTGTACATAGCGGTGAGCATCAGCAGCGGGTTAAGCCCGAGCTGGTCGCCCACGATCTTCGGCTCGATAAACTGGCGGACAATAAAGATGATCACGTAAACAACCATAATCCCGACGCCGACGCTCGTATTTCCGGTGACAAACGCGATGATCGCCCACGGAATGAGAACGGTACCGCAGCCCAATACGGGCAGGAAATCGACAAGGGCGACGAAGAAGGCGGGCAGGATGGCAAAATGTCCGAGAACGATGCTCAACCCCACCAGCAGTTCCACAAATGTCACGCCCATGATTTTTAAGTACCCTCCGTAATAGGAGACAAGGCTGCGCTTTAAGGCGATGATGGTCTCACTCACAAAGAGCCGGTGCTTTAAGTTCATTTGGCGTAAGACAAAGGCAAGAGCCTCTTCGTAGTAAACGGTTGAAAACAAGGTAAACAGGAAGGTAAACAACAATCGGAGCAAATAGGTGGGCATCTGCGTCGCAACGCCGAACACTTTGCTGAACGCTTCAGGCAGGCTGCCTACATAGTTGGTCAGCATCCCGACAAGATTAAACCCTTCCCCTTCTTCCATTTTCATCAGATCGCCCAAGTTTTCGGCCACCCAGCCTTCGATTTGATGCAGGGTGGGTAAAATAGTGTCATTATAGTATTCCGGCAGTTTGAACACCTGATCGCGTACCGCCCTAAAGAGCATCAGCACCAAAAAAAAGATAAGGGTTCCGATGACGGCCACAAAGAGGAAAAATAAAACGAAGGCCACCAATTTGCGCGGGATGCGTGTCTTTTTTGCCACCAGGCGGATGAGCGGGTTGAGCAGACGGGCAATGACAATACCGATCAAGAGCGGCAGCAGCCAGCCGATCACATAGCTGAACAGGATATAAAGCAGCGCAAGGATAACGGCCCAGTACAGGGTGTTGATGATAAATTTTCTGCGTCGTTCGGTTCTTGTGTCCGTACCGAGCTTTGCGTGCATACGATCTCTCCCTGCCGCTTTTATAGATTCAAGACGATGTTGTCCGTCCCGTTGCGCTCAAACTCCGCGATGTAGGCTCCGATCCGCTCGTTGATCTGCTCGGAGTCTTCTTCGGTGCCGCCCTCGGCGATGATGTCACGCCGTGCCAGCTCCTCGGCCAATATCTCAAAAAAGATGGTGTCCTCATATTCCATGATGGCTTCATGGATGCCGCCTTCGGCAAAAGCGCGGGACGGGATGGTCTGTCCGTCCAGCAAATCGGCGAGCTTGCCCATCCCCACCTCGCAGCATTTTGCGAAAAGCAGGGATTCCACTTCGTCAAATTCGGTGATGCGTTCATCCCCGCGCGCTGAGTTGAGAACCCAGTTGCCTATATATGCAAGGTCTATAAGCCTGCGAAACTGTTTCAAATTCATGTGAATGTTCATGGAATTTCTAGCACCTCCCACCATGATTCCATTATACACCCAAGCAGATAAAAGTTCCAGTCTATTTTTGTACCGCAACAGGAATATTTTTCTAACCCTTGCATTTTCAAAGCATGTTATTATAGTATGGTATCATGTCAGCGTACCAGCGTCAAGGGGGTTAAGGCAATGGATAAACGTCCCATTGCGATATTCGATTCGGGGTTGGGCGGACTAACGGCTGTCGGAGCCCTTTTGGACTTGGTTCCAAACGAAAACCTGGTGTATTTCGGCGACACCGGGCGGGTTCCGTACGGCACCCGTTCGCGCCGTACCATCCGGCGGTTTGCGGCGCAGGCGGCGCGGTTTTTGATGGGGTTTGACCCGAAGGCGTTGATTGTAGCCTGCGGCACGGCCAGCACGGCGGCAATGGGTTCGTTTGATTGCGGCGTACCGCTGGTGGGGGTCGTTGAGCCGTCGGTAAAGAAGGCGGCTTCGGTGACGCGCAACAAACAAGTCGGGCTGATCGCCACGCCCGCTTCGGTACGTACCGGCGCGTACTCGGCCTGTATGCGGGCGGCAGACCCGGATGTTACGCTGACCGAACGCGACGGGCGGCTGTTGGTGCCGTTGGTGGAAGCCGGGCGGGTCAACCCCGGCGACCGTGTGACCGGGCTGTTGATTGAAGAGTATTGCGCCCCCTTCCGTGAGGCAGGGATCGACACGTTGATTTTGGGCTGCACCCATTACCCTCTTTTGAGCGGATACTTCGCCGCCGCCCTGCCCGGCGTTACCCTGATCAACGCGGGGCAAACGGCCGCCGCCGCTTTGAGCGGCCTGATCAAACCTTCCGGTTTGGAGCAGCCGGGATCGCTGCGGTTTTTTGTCAGCGACGACGCCGAAGGCTTTTCGGAACAGGCGGTGTTGTTTTTGAACCGAACGATCGGCGCGGAATTTGTTGACCTGGAAGAGGTTTTGGTGTAAACTGGTGTTATGTTAATGATCAGGGGGGCGGAGCCATGCCGGCAAAACAGCATAAGCGGGATGTGATCATCTCCATCCAGGGATGCAGGTTCAACCCTCAGGACAGCCATATGGTGGACATCGTGACCGACGGATTGATGACCAAACACCCGCAAGGTTACACCGTCTCCTACCGTGAGCCGCTCAACCGGAGCGGGGAGACGACCCTTTTGGTGGAAGGCGGCCGGGTCACCATGCTGACAAGCGGAGAACAGAACGCGCAGATGGTTTTTGAGGAAGGCCGGAGACATGTTTCGTATTATGACACCGACGACGGCCCCGTGACGGTAGGCGTTACCGCCAGCCGCGTCGCCGCCGAGATCGGAGCCGAAGGCGGCCGCATCGAAGTTGACTACGGGGTGGAGGTTTCGGGCAATTTTACCGAAGAGAGCTTTGTTGCCATCGACATCCGCGCCGCGTCCGGGGCTTGGCCGGCCGTGCCGGATGGAATCACGGTATACCGGGATACATATATAAACTGAGGAGGAACCTTTTTATGCGCAAGCAAGTTTGCTCGATCTCAATCGCTTTTATCATGGTATTGGGTCTATTTACCATGCCCGCGTCCGCTTTGGATGGCATCGAGGGCGTTTATTCCAGTTACGCCGAAGGGTGGCTCAAAAAGGCACTGGATTACGGCTTGGTGACCGACAAAATGAAAACGGCCGATCTGACCAAACCCATCACCCGCGAAGAATTTTGCGAAATCGTTGTGCGGCTGGTTTCATCAGTGACCGGGGTCATGCCCGAGCCTGTCTCCCCAAACCCGTTTACCGATACGGACAACATAGACATCCTCCGGGCGCGGACGCTCAGCATCACCAGCGGGATCACCCCCACGACCTTTGAGCCGGATACCCTCATCCCGCGTGAGCAATGCGCCATGATGCTTCTGCGCGCCGTTCAGGCCATCGCGCCGGACGGCGATTACAACGTGGGCAATGTCACCGATTTCACCGATCAGGGCAAAATCAGCCCCTTTGCGCAGGACGCGGCAAAGTATATGAACCTGCGGGGATTTATCAAAGGCGACCTCAACAGAAACTTCATGCCCGACCAAAACACAACGCGGGAAGACGCGTTTATCATGATTTGCAAGATTTATGAGGCGTTCGCCGGGGACGGGTCGAAGCTCTCGGCCGCTGAAGCCCTGTTCGCGGACGGCGTTATCCATATGGTGTTCCTGCTGGAATATGATGATGAGGAAATGCTCATTGAGATGTTTATGAAGGGCGGGAAAACCGCCGTCATCTTGGACATGTTCGGCATGAAGATACGGGCCGTTATTGCCGACGGCAAATCATACGGCTTCATCGATGAGTTAAGGGTTTACATGGAGCTGGAGCCGGATGAGTTCGGGATGGACGACCTGCCGATAGATACTATGTTTTTAAGCGCCGACGCCGTATTTATCGGCACTGGTACAGCCTCTTTCAAGGGCAGAAGTTTGTATTTTGAGGAGTACGCGGTTGACGGAGACGGCACAACGGTACGGTATTTCTTCGACGGCGGCGGCTTGGCTGGCATAGAAGCCTCCGGGGACGGCGAGACGGTCGGCATAGAAATCCTCACCCTCGATAAAGAAGTGCCGGACAGCATTTTCAACATCCCCAGCGGATACATTAAGCTGTAATGCTCAAGACGAAACGGCTTTTAGCCCGCCTGATTGCCTGCCTCCTCGCCATATGGCTCTTGCTCGCGCCGGTGCTTGCATTGCCGGAGAGCGGGGAGGAACGGCTTGCCCTTCTTGAAGAAATTTTAGAACTGATCGATACATACGCCCTCTACCCCCCGGATGAACTGTCGCTCGAAGGGCTGACGGCCGAGCTTCTGCTGGATGACGATTTGTTTATCAGCACGGTAGCGGCTTGGCAGGCTGCCGATCCGTACGGTTATTTCATGCCGCAGGAAGAATATGACGAGGTGTTTGGTCTCGGAGGCGGGGCTGTCTACGGCATCGGCGTTCAGATGGATGTGGACATGCCGCTGGGCGTTTATGCCAAAGATTTCATAGAGGGAAGCGGTGCCGACCGGAGCGGTATGGAAATCGGCGCGCAAATCGTTACTGTAGACGGCGTATTCGTTGCGGATATGCACCATTCAGAGGTAAGGCCGCTGCTAATCGGCGATTTATTCACCTCTGTAACGATCGGTTACATCAATCCGGGTTCGGATCAAGTACACTACGAGCGGATACAGCGTGGAATGCTGAATATCCCCAATGTGAAAGGGCATCTCATCGATGGGACGGACGTCGGTTATATCTCGATCGAACAGTTTGGCAGCATGGCTGATTTCTTTGATTTTGACCACTATTACAATACCTATTTGCCCGGCATGGAAGCCCGCTCGGTCATCATCGACCTGCGCGGCAACCGCGGCGGGCAGCTGTATACCGTCTTAAACATCCTCAATGTGATGATACCGAACGAAGGGCTTCTGCTCTGCAGATTGCTGGACGCCGAGGGAGAGGTTGAGTTTTTCAGCACAGGCTGGGATCTTGAGGAAATGGCGCAATGGGGCGGAATGATTTGGGAGCCTGATAGGATCGTGGTTTTGACCGACGGGAGGTCGGCCTCCGCTTCAGAGATTTTTGCCGGCACGCTGCAAGCCCACGGGCTGGCTGTTACGGTGGGCGAAACCACCTATGGCAAAGCGCACAGCCAAATTCACGCCACCCTCTCGTCAGGCTACATGCTCATTCTCACCGCCGACCGCATCGAACTGCATGAGATCGGTTCGTATGACCAAACCGGCATCAGACCCGACCACGAAGTCAAGACGCTGGCCGTGTTCGGTTCAAGCCTTGTTGAGGCTCAGCTGGATACCTCCCGCGCGCTGTTTCGCCAAAGCAATCTGACGCCGCGCATCACGGCGATGCAGGAGCGTTTGGCACTGCTGGGGTTTTACCGCTGCGAGCCAAGCGGCGTCTTCGACGGCTACACCATTTGGTGCCTCAACCGTTTTCAAACCGCCGCCGGATTGGAACAAGGCCGTTTTGCCAACACTGCGACACTGGAAGCATTGGAAGAGGCTGTCGCCGAAGCGGTATTTATTGTGGATTTGCAGCTGGAACTCGCGCTGGCTCTCTGCGGCTGGGAGTTAGAGGATTAACGATATTCGAGTATATGCCGGATCATTTGATGAACTGCTTCAGAGCAATTTATAGGGCTTAATTCAACATCGGGATGATTGCTCTTAAAAACTCTGAATACCTCATCGGCAAACCCTTGACCTATCGTTTCAATCCCTGAAAAATCCAACTGTACAATCTTAAACCTCTCGATTCGCGTAAGCAATCTGCGGGCTTGCGAACGGGAAACGAATATGGGCGATTGATCCCCGTATTCGAGCAATTTTATGGGAATGATTGTTTTGATGAACCCATAACTCTCCGGCGCGTCGGTATATTGTTTGAAAAGGTCTTGCAGCGTTTGCTTGTGATTCAGATTGACCCGAAACGCCACACTTGTGCCTTTATAATTCATATCTGTCTGCTCCAGCTTTTCCGCGCTTGGACTTGTTATAAACTCAATACCGTCAGACCCTAAATAAAAATAATCGCTGCATTTGGAGGAAAAAAAGATTCCTTCGCCTGTATGGCTTTGAGGATCAGTTGTAAATTTTCCCTTTGCCAATTCCAGTATCGCGTATCGTTTTTCATCTAAATTCAACGCTTCGGCCACTTTTGTATAGATGCCGATGCCGTCATCTTTGATTGTAAAGGCCAGCTGTTCATCATCAATCAACAAAGAGACCTCAGCTTTCGTGCCGCCGGAATGTTCAATGGCATTGTTCATGATTTCCATGAAAGCATACTCAAAGCATTCTTTCGCGCATTTCGGCACATCACGGATAAATTCCGCAACAATATCACGATAAACCTTATCCTCTGTGAGCCCTTCTATGTTATATATGACTTTCCTTGCGTCTTTCCACATAAAACACACCACCCTATACCCATATTGTAAGTCACTGAAACCGTACTGTCAAGCTGCCCTATCATACAATCAGCATGGCGTCGCCACTACTGGCGGGATACCAAATGACATGACAGTAAGAGAGGGCGTTATGCCCTCTCAAAATCTACTCTCCGCGAAAACCATAGCTCTCTGTGACAGAATAATACTTTGTCGGAACCTCCGGGTTTTCCGCCGCCATCGACATCAAACGTCTGGCTGGGCCGGTTGGCTTATTACGCCCGCGCTCCCATGCTTCAACCGCTTTAGTCGTAACGCCGAGGTATCCGGCAAATGCAGCTTGCGTCATGCGTGAATCTGTCCGTATTCTCTTTATATCCTCCGGCGCGTATTCGGGGACAGGTTCAAACTTGACCCTAAATGACCGCAGCTTCACGTTTCCCTTTGTGTATTCTAACGCCTCTTCAAGCCCACGTTTTAGGCTATCGTAATACTCACCCATGGTAACACACCTCCGTCAGTTATGGTATTGACCCGTAATTCGTTCCGCCATCGATTTCAAGGCTTGCTTTTCCGCCATCAACAATGTTTCCTGTTCATTCTTTGCGTATGCGCCGAGCAGTATAACCGTTTCCGCAATGATGAGGTCAACATATAGAACCCGTGTACCCCCGCGTTTTCCACGGTCCTCAAACGCGAAGCGCATTTTTCGGACTCCTCCTGTACCGGGTATTACAGCTCCCAGCTTCGGGTCTTTCCGTATTTCCTCTTGCAATCTTCCGAGGTCATCGTCGTCAAAGCCGAGCTTTGACCATTTACGCTCAAACTCATGCAAGAGTACAAACTCGCGCTCCATCCCGCACCTCTCTTCTGACTTCATTATACCCTACTGCGTAGGGGTTGTCAAGCGGTTTTTCTCAAAACGGGACCGGCTTATCTTCCGGGCGGTAAAACCCGCCGTAAAAAGCTGTCTAGTGCCTGAGATACTCCTCCTCGCCCCATGACTCAAGCACAGGGGCGATGAATACTAAAAAACCCGGAACCCCTTGTGGCAAGGGCTTCCGGGGTCTCTTTTCAAAAATCCAAATCTATCATACAATCAGCATGGCGTCGCCGAATGAGAAAAACCGATACCGCTCCTTTATAGCCTCCTCATAGGCCGCCAAAATCCCCTCGCGGGTGTAAAAGGCCGACACCAGCATCAGCAGGGTGCTTTGCGGCAGATGGAAATTGGTGATCAGCGCGTCGGTCAGGCGGAAGTCAACCCCCGGCGTGATGAATATCCCGGTTTCCAGTCTTCCGGCTTGGAGCGTCCCGTTTGGCAGTGCCGCCGACTCTAGGGTACGGCAGGAGGTTGTCCCAACGGCGACCACCCTCCCGCCGTGGGCGCGGGTTTGGTTGACAATGGCGGCGGCGGATTCGGAAATTTCACACCATTCGGTGTGCATGACATGGTCTTCAACCTTCTCCGCCGTGACCGGGCGGAAGGTTCCCAATCCCACATGCAGCGTGATTTCGGCGATTTCAATGCCCTTATTTCGCAGATCGCTCAACAATTCATCGGTGAAATGCAGCCCTGCCGTCGGCGCGGCCGCCGAACCGGGGGATTTTGCGTATACCGTTTGATACCGTCCGGCGTCGGACGGTTTTTCTTTGATATAGGGAGGCAGCGGCAACGCTCCCAGCTCGTCCAGCAGCTCGTTCCAATCCCCTGTATGCTCAAATCGGACGATTCGTTCCCCGTCCGACCCCACTCTTTCGATGATGCCGGTCAATTTCCCTCCGCCGAACAACACCTTCGCGCCCTCACGTAAACTCTTTCCCGGCTTGACGAGGCAGTCCCATCGGTTTTGCCCCAAGTCTTTGAGCAGCAAGATTTCGGCTCTTCCGCCGCTCTCCCGCTTGCCGATCAGTCTCGCGGGCAGGACGCGGGAATTGTTGATGACCAAGCAATCCCCCGGGCGCAAAAACTCCGGCAGATCGGAAAAGCGGCAGTGATTGACCGTCCCGCTTTTTCTGTTTATCACCATAAGCCGCGACCCGTCGCGTTGCTCCGCCGGGGTTTGGGCGATCAGCTCGGGCGGGAGTGTATAATCAAAATCCATAGTTTTCATTGCGTTGCACCTCTTCGTTGAGTATACTATATCTAAATCTATCTGTAAACGGGTGAGTACGATGATGAAAGCATACCTTATGCCCCATCCGCCCCTGCTTATCCCCGGCGTCGGGCAGGGTAATGAAATCCCCGGCACACGGCGCGCCTGTGAAACGGTTGCCGAAGAGATCAAACACGACCGACCCGATACGTTAATCGTCATCTCGCCGCACAGCGTTTGCTATGAGGATACTTTCCACATCGCGCCGGGGAAAGGGGCGTCCGGCGATTTTTCCCGTTTCGGGGCGAAACAGGTTTCCATGTCCGTTAGGTACGATTCGGAGCTGGCCGGGGCTATCGGTGAGGAAGCGCGGCGGGAAGGTCTTCCGGCCGGGTTTGAGGGCGCGGAAAACCCGGCTCTCGACCACGGCGTCACCGTACCGCTGACTTTTGTGGGTACGGACATCCCCATCACGCACCTCTCGCTCTCCGGTTTATCCCTTGCGGAGCATTACCGCTTCGGCCTATGCGTCCAAAGAGCGGCGCAGGGTTTGCGGAGGAAAATCGCGGTGATTGCCAGCGGCGATCTGTCGCACAAACTCACGCCGGACGGCCCTTATGGGTTCGCGCCCGAAGGGCCGGAGTTTGATCAATTCATCCGCGATTGCGTAAAAAACGCCGACTTTGTCCGTTTGATGTCGGTTGACCGCAAACAGGCTAAGAATGCCGCCGAATGCGGCTTGCGCAGCCTTGTCATCTTGGCCGGGGCATTGGACGGGCTGAATCCGCGCGGGAAAATCCTCTGCTATGAAGGGCCGTTCGGCGTGGGGTATCTGACGGCTTCGTTTGAGACAGGGGAAAGCCCGTATGTACGCCTCGCGCGTGAGAACATTGCTTCCTACGTTACAACCGGGAAGACCGTCTCCCTTCCCGATAGCCTGCCGGAGGAAATGCTCGCCAAGCGCGCCGGGGTGTTCGTATCCATCAAGAAAGACGGCGCGCTGCGCGGGTGCATCGGCACCATTGCCCCGGTAACGGCCAGCATCGCTTCGGAAATCATCGAAAACAGCGTTTCCGCGGCCACGCGCGATCCGCGTTTTCCGCCCGTTGCGCCGTCTGAGCTGGACGATTTGGTCATCAGCGTCGATGTGTTAAGCCCGCCCGAACCGATCAGCAGCCCCGCTTTGCTGGACGTGGAGCGATACGGCGTGATCGTCACAAGCGGGCGCAAGCGCGGGCTGCTTCTGCCCAACCTCGACGGTGTGGATACAGTGGAAGCGCAGATCGCCATCGCCAAACAGAAAGCGGGCATTTTCGGGGACGAACCGATTGAATTGGAACGCTTTGAGGTGATCCGTCACCGATGAAGTGCGGCATATGCCCTAGAGGCTGCAATCTAACCGCCGACCCGGCCGGTTTCTGCCGCGCGCGGCAAGGCTACGGGCGGATAACGTCCATAGCCGTTGACCCGATCGAAAAAAAGCCGCTCCGGCATTTTTATCCCGGGCGACCCATCCTGTCGGTCGGCGGCGCGGGCTGCAACATGACCTGCGCTTACTGCCAAAACCACGGCATTTCGCAGGAGTCCCCGCCGTCGGAGTTTATCTCTCCAAAACAGCTGCTTGAACTGGCGTTGAATCTGCCGGATAACCTCGGCGTGGCGTTTACCTACAACGAACCGCTCATCCACATAGAGTATCTGCTCGACGCCGCGCCGCTTTTGCGGGAGAGCGGGTTGAAGGTTGTCTTGGTGACCAACGGCTTTGTCAACCGGGAGCCGCTGCTGCGGCTGCTGCCGTTTGTTGACGCGATGAACATCGACGTCAAAGGGTTTTCGGCGGGATGGTACAGCCAACTCGGCGGATGCCTGGAGACGGTGAAACAGACGGTGGAGCTGTGCGTCCCGCGCTGCCATGCGGAGGTCACTTCCCTCATCGTCCCCGGCGAAAACGACGGAGAGGAGGAGATGGAGCGGCTATCAAGCTGGCTGGCTTCCCTGTCGCCGGAGATTCCCCTCCACCTCTCGCGCTTCTTCCCGCGCCACCAACTGGCGGATAAACCCCCGACGCCTGTTGAAACGCTGACCCATTTGGCGGAAATCGCCCGTAAATCACTGAAATATGTTTACATCGGCAATGTGCAGCAACAAAAACTCCCGCCGTGAAGCGGGAGTTTTTGCGTCCACAAGATGATAGAGGAAACTCTTATTTGGGTTGGGCGATCAAAACTTGGTTGGGTACGATCAGAAAATAATCACCCGTTTTGAAGAGAACAAGGACAATGTCTCCAACTTTGATCTCCTGCTCTTCAGGTGTAATGCTCAAGGTATCCTTGCCCCATTTGGTAAACACGTTGTCTTTATGCAGATGAGAAACGCTGATTCGCCCGTCTTTTCTGACGTCCGTGACAGTGCCCAGGGACGCGAACCCGAAGGATTCATCGTCTTTCCATTCCATAGCATCCCAGTTGACGACCGATAAATCAAACGTCCATCCTTCCAGCTCTTCGATATCCGACCAATTTATACGGAGTTCCTTTTCAAGGTGATCGTACGCGTCTTTTCTCGCTTGCTCGTGGATTGCGTCTAAATCCGGCCATTCGAAGTTTGAATAGTCCGGCCACTCAAAGTCATTGTCATCCCACGGCCAATCGAAGTCAAAGTCCGGCCATTCCCAATCTTCGGCCTCCCACGGCCACTCATAATTACCAAAGTCAAAGTCCCAATTATTCCAATTCCTAAGCCCTGAGAATCCCGATTGCTGCTTCTCGCCATTGATGATCACTGTTCCGCTCACCGAACCCGCCGTCATGTTCCCGAATTCACCGCTCACCATGATATTGCCGCTCACTGTTCCGAGATTGGCATACTCCGCTTTCAACCCTGAAACGATTATATCGCCGCTCACCGAGCCGAGATCGATCGTCCCCAATTCGGTTTCGCCTGTAACGGTGAGGTTGCCGGCAACATTGCATAGATTGACGTCGCCGCGGTAAGAACGCGGGATCTCGATCTCCACACGGGGTTCGCCTTCCGGCCTTCCGCTTTCCTCAAATTGATGGACAGCTATGTTTGCTTTGATAGACTTGCCGTCTTTGATCCATGCCAATGGCTGAATGTCCTCGTAATCATAGTGGCGGATGGTCATCTCTTCCGCGTCGGTAAAAGTGACGGTCATAGCCTGATGCAGACCAAAAACCTTAATGCTTTCGATGCCCGCAAGCGGGATCGATTCCTCGCCCCGAAGGGAGAATTGATTGCGGTCGCCGGTATTGATGGGTTTGGGTGACACGCCCGGCTCCGATGTTCCCGGAGCGATAATTCCGGGGTTTTCCGGGTTTGCGGGATCGCCGGCTTCCGGCTGGAACCATGTCCCGATCAGCGGGATGGCCGTTATGCACAGAAGGGCGAGGCCTGCCGCGAGGATGCCCAGCGGGCGCAGATTGGGGCGGCGGCGGACTTTGATTTCGCATACGCGTTCATATACCTGTTTTTTCTCGTTATCGGTCGGGCCCAACACTTCAAAAGCATCGGTCAATTCAGATTTCTTCATCGAGTACCCCTCCTAAAATGGCTCGCGCTTCGGCCAGCTGACGCCGGACGGTCGAGCTGTTTTTTTGCAGGATGTTGGAAATTTCTTTGGTGTCGTAACCTTCGTAGTAATATAGAAAGATGAGCATTTTGTATTTATCCGGGAGGTTCAGCACGGCTTCGGTCACGCCGCTATGTTCGGGCGGCGGGTCAAACAGCGCGCCGTCAACGGCTTCCAGCGGTTCGGCGCGCCGCCACCAGTGGCGCAGGTGGCTTTTGCAAAGATTGCGGGCGGTGACGATGAGCCAGGCTTTGCGGTGCTCGCCGTTTTCAAAAACCTTGCCGCTTTGCAGCAGCTTGATGTAGGTGCTTTGAACCAAATCCTGTGTATCCGCGCGGTTTTTGACAAAGGCGTAGCATAGCCGGTAGAGTGACGGCATGGTTTCTTCGTATATTTGGGCAAACGATATACCATCCGCCGCCTCAACGGCTTTGAATGCTTTCATTGATTCCACATTCTCCATAGATTGCACCTCTCATTTTGTGACCGGTCTATATTGTATACGTTTGAGAAGGCCGAAGTGCTCACTAAAGATTTCCGGTTTTGTCTTCCAGCTCAAAAACTTCCCCGTCAACCGTGGTTTCGGAGATTTGAATCAGCCGCTCGACAAGGGAGTCCGCGTCAATGACGATGCGCACATGCCCTGTCTGAGGGGCGTTGACAATCAGCTCGGTCACGTTGGTGTTGATGAGGTGTATTTCGCCGCCCCCGCCGATATGGAGGGTGCCAATATCGCAGTTCTGAAGGAGGATGCTGCCGCTGCCCGCGCCCCGCGCGACGGTAAGCTGTTCGACGGTGAGGTTTTCAACCGTCACACCGGGTTTGCGGATGAGGGTATTCCGCATTTCCGCGTTTGCAAAATCGGCGTTCTTGTCGATAAAGTCCCCAATGCCTTTGGAAAGCAGGGCGGCAAATTCGGCGCGGGTGACGGCGTCTTTGGGGGCGATTTTGCCGTTTTTCCCGGAAATCATCCCGGCGTATTCCATTGCGAGGAGATGGTCTTCGGCTCCCCAAGAGACGTTGTTATAATCAGGAAAAGCCGAGGTGAACGACACAGGCGCGTCGGGGATTTGGAAAACTTTGCGGATGGTGACAAACGCTTCTTCCCGGGAGACGACGCTTCCCGTCCTGAAATACCCCGTCAACGCTTCGTCAAGGCTAAGTACATCTATACCAAATATTTTGGCAAGCATGACAGCCGCTTCAGAGCCTTGAAGTTCTCTATCGGGCATGGCCTTTCCGTTGCCGTCGCCGATCATGACTCCAGCTTCGATCAGCTTGACCAAATGCGCTTCGCCCCAATGCCCGGCTACATCGTGAAACGCCGTAGCATCGGCCGATACGGCAGCGGGAAGCTGGTACACGGTAAAAACGGCCGCCAAAAGGATAGCCGCGAGTTTACGGATGGATTTTTTCATGGTGAACACCCTCAGTTTCTTTTGGTATAAATCGGTCGAAATGGCTCATACTACGCCAAAGGGAGCGTGAAATCATGGCAAAAGCCGGAATGCGCCGCCCCGATCCGGGCGAGCCCCACGGGACGGAGAGCAACAAGAAAATGAACAAAGAAAAAAACGAGCAGCGTCCGGTGGCGGAAATGCCCGGAACCAAGAACAAAAATACGCACAAAAAGTAGTGTGGACAGCTGCTTTGGAGACGCCCGGCACGGGCGTCTTGTTTTATGTATCGTATAAGTGTCGCCTTATATCCATTGACCCATGAAATACCCGATGGATCTCAATCGTTTTCATTGTTTCATTGACCATAAAAAAAACCAAAATCTCATACCGGCTCCTCTAACATTTTGAGCACGTTCTCTTCACTGTGCCATACCGCGTCCGTTTGCTTTGCCGTCTCCTTCGTTTTCTGCAATTCCCGCAGAATATATTGCCGATGGGAGCCTTCATTTGTATTGACGCTGAGTTCAAACGGTATTTTCCCTTGCCGCAGCGACTGCCTCACAAAAACATTGAACGCCGAAGTCATATTCAAACCCAATTCATTGAAAAAGACTTCGGCTTGTTCTTTGAGTTCTTTATCGATCCGTATATTTAGGTTTGTTGTTTCAGCCACGATATTTCCACCTTTCAACATAAGCATAAACAATGTAATTATAGGTTATATTACGCGCATTGTCAATAATATATTGATTTTTTACTACCCTTTCATCTCTTCCCATTCTTCCGGCGTGATCAGAACAGTCCTCGGTTTGCTTCCCTCAAACGGGCCGACGATGCCGCGCTCCTCCATTTCATCCATCAAGCGCGCCGCCCGGGCGTAGCCTAGTTTCAGCCGCCGCTGGAGATAAGACGTCGAGCCTTGCCCCGATTCGATGATGGCTTCGATGGCGGCGGACAGCATAGGATCGACGTCCGTATGAATATCCCCCGTCCCGCGGCCGAAGTCGCCGTTGGGTGCGGCGTCATGTTGCTGCAAGTGGGCGATCATTTCCTCGGAATAATTGGCTTCCGAATGCTTGCTGATGAACTCCACGACCCGCGAGACTTCCTCGTCGGATACATAGCAGCCCTGCACCCGCACCGGCTTTGGCGCGCCGATGGGCAGGAAGAGCATATCCCCGCGCCCAACCAGTTTTTCCGCGCCGCCTGTGTCTAAAATAATACGGCTGTCCAAATTCCCTTTGACGGCGAACGCGATGCGCGACGGGGTGTTGGCTTTGATGATGCCTGTGACCACTTTGGCTTCGGGACGCTGGGTCGCCAAAATCAAATGGACGCCGCAGGCGCGCGCCTTCTGCGCGATCCGCGCCACGGCGGTTTCAACCTCTTTATGCGCCACCATCATCAGGTCGGCCATTTCGTCGATGATGATGACGATGCGCGGCATGGGTTCACCGTCCGCCTCGCGCGCAATATCCTCATTATACGAAATGATGTCGCGTTTCCCGCGCTGCATCAGCAGGTTGTATCTTCGATCCATCTCGGTGACCGCCCATTCCAACGCCTCGGCGGCTCGTTTGGGGTCGGTCACAACCGGGCTCAACAGGTGCGGGATTCCGTTGTAAACGCCCAGCTCGACCATCTTCGGATCGACCATGATGAACCGCAACTCGTCCGGCGACGCTTTATACAGCATCGAAGTGATCAGGGTGTTCATGCAAACCGATTTGCCCGACCCGGTGGTTCCGGCGATCAGCAAATGGGTGAGTTTGGCCATATCGGCGACGATGTTCTGCCCGGTGATGTCGCGCCCGAGGACAAACGACGTCGGGCTTTTCAGAGCGGCAAACTCCGGCGAATCAATGAGGTCGCGGATATAAACAGTCGAAACCATGCGGTTGGGAACCTCGACGCCGACCACATTGGCTTTGCCCGGCACCGGGGCGATATGGACGCCGACCGCGCCCAGGGAGAGGGCAATGTCGTCGGCGCGGCTGGTTAAAGACGCCAGTTTGACGCCCGATTCGGGTTCGATCTCATACCGCGCCACCGACGGCCCGCGCGTAATATTGAGAACGGAAGCCCCGATCCCGAAGCTCTGCAACGCCCCCACCAACCGCTCGGCGTTGTTTTTCAGCTCCTCCTCGTTCTTGCCCGACATGCTCTCCATCGAGGGGCGCGTCGCCGTCAGGAGGGAAGCTGCCGGAAAACGGTAAGGTTTCCCCTCCCCCGCCGATTTGATCGTGTCGGCGGAGACCGACACCGTTGCGATGGGTTTGAGCGGTTCCATTTGGGAGACGGGTTCGGGAATGGGTTGAATTTTCGGTTCGGGGACAGGCTCAAATTCGGGCATGGATTCTATGGGCGGCGGGACAGGGTCGATTTTGACCCCTTTGGGCGGAAGGGGCGGTATCTCCGGCTCCTCCGCCGCCAGTTCGGCGGGGGTTTTCACCTTTTCACTGCGCCCCGGCAGAACGCCGACCGGGAGGTCTTCTTCCGGTTCGGAATCAGGCCCGGCGTAAACGGGGATGTCGAACGGAGCCCTTTCTTTTTTCACTTTTTCCGGTTTGGCGGGTTTTTCAACCCTGACCGGCTCCTTTTCCGGGAAAGGCTCCTCTTCGTATTCCCTGCTCTGCCTGCTGCGGAGCGCGTCGACGATGGCGACCGGGCTGAGGCGCAAGATCACAAATCCGCAGGCAATGACGCCGAACACAAGCAAAACGGCTGTCAGCGGTTTGCCCAGCAGCCCTTCCCAAAGAGCGCCGGACAGCCAATAAGCCAAAGGCGAAACTTCCTCACTTCTCTCGCCGGGCAGCCCGGCCAGCAACCCAATCAGGAGGGGGATGGCAAGCAGGCAGATCACCCGGAAGGTGACCGGTCTCCCCCTGTGAAACAGCAGGACGATCGCCGCGGCAAGGCAGGCGAACGGAACGGCCATAAAGCCGCTTCCGATCACAAACTCAATGCCGCTGCGGATATGATCAAGCAGAAAGGCTTCGGCTCCGAAGAGGGAGAACAGGGTAAAAACACCCAGCAAAAAGCAAACCAACGCCCCAATCTCTCTGCGGATAGGCCGGCGTGTCGCCGGAGCCGATGTCCGCTGCGGCGGGGACGAAGGTTTACGGGGATTTGATTTACTCTTTCGTGCGGGCATGGGAGTACCTCTTTTTAATCAATGATAAACGGCAGGATGACCGTGACAACGCCGACCGAAACGCAATAGACCGCGAATGCCCCGAAACGGCCTTTCGCCGCCATCCTTTTCAGCAAAATAATGGCGAAATAGCCAACCACGGCGGCAACCAGCATCCCCGGGATGAAGACAAACATTTCCGAAAAATCGACCCCCTCCTTGACCGCCTTGACAAGATGGAGGACGGTCGCGCCCAAAACGGCGGGAATGGACATGAGGAAGGAGAATGTGATGGCGAATTGCCGGTCGAAGCCGCGCATGATGCCGGCCCAAATGGTGGAGCCGGAACGTGAAAGGCCGGGGATGACGGCGATGGCCTGCATCACGCCGACAAGGGCGGCGTCGGAGACACGCGCCGTTTTTTCGTTCTTCCGCCCCGGTTTGATCCGATCTGCCACGAAGAGCAGGAACCCGGTCAGGATCAAAGCTCCGCCGATGAAATAAAGGCTTTCCATCAGCACTTCCACCGTGTCGGCAAAGAAAGCCGCGACCAAAACGGGAAGGGTTGCGATGAGGATCAGGATCAGCATCCTTCTCGACGGGCGGATTTTTTCATTGTTCCGCCCCGACACTGTGAACAAGGCGAAAAACGCAATGATCAAATCCCGTATATCTTTGTGGAAAGCAATGAAGACGGCCGTAAGCGTCCCTAAATGCAGGAAGATGTCAAACAGCAGCGGGTTGGGGAGCTGGGCTTCGGTGGCATTTATGTACAGCTGCTGGATAATGGCCAAATGACCCGAACTGGAAACAGGCAGGAACTCCGTCGCGCCCTGCACAAAGCCCAGCAGCAGCGATAACCATATGGACATTTCCTCTCCCCTTTGTCAGCTATTCCGTTCTCCGCCGGTCGCGTTCCATTTTGAAGACGCGGGCAACCAAGTCTTCCTTCTCCCGTGTGCTCTTAAAATGAAACTGAAGCCCGATATTGTATTTCATGGCCGCCACGCTGTCCTGCACCTCAAAACACCGCCGTACTTCGCATTCGTAGGTATGGACGTCGTCCGCGTCGCTGAACGCTATATGGATGACTGCCTGAGTGCCGATCGCGAAAGCAACCGGGCCGCGGATCGACGTCCCTCCGCCGGAAACATCGCTGACGGCAATTCTGATCCTCTTTGTAAGCCCGTCCTCCGGGTCAGTATATTCGAGCTTGCCGTCTTTCATACACTCAAGCCGGAAATCCTGACGCCGCTGGGTACGCTTGAACTCACTCGTCTGCTCCAGCAATATATAAGCCAGCGAGCCTTTTTCGATCCTTTGGAGGACAACGCCGGTAAAGTCGATGATGGCGTTTGCCAAATTGCATTCGAGATGGACTTCCTGCTGGAGAGAGAGGGGGTACCGCACTGTACCCTGCGTCGGCGCGGTGATCAAAAACCGTTTGTTATCGCCAAATCCCTCCACCGAAGAAGCCAATTTCACTCTGCCGCCCGGTTCCGATTCGGACGGGACAAATACATTTAATTTTATCCCGGCCGTTATTTCCGGCATGATCCATTCACCTCTATCGCCGACGACGGGCCGTTAACTTAAAAAATCCTTTAATTTCTTTGAACGGGAGGGGTGACGCAGTTTGCGGAGGGCTTTGGCCTCAATTTGGCGGATACGCTCGCGGGTCACGTTAAATTCCCGCCCCACTTCCTCCAATGTCCTCGTCCGCCCGTCCTCAATGCCGAAACGGAGTTTTAAGACCTTCTCTTCTCTCGGGGTCAGCGAACCGAGAACGGAAATCAGCTGCTCTTTGAGCAGGGTGAACGACGCGGCTTCGGCCGGTTCGGAGGCGTCCTCGTCGGGGATGAAGTCGCCGAGATGGCTGTCTTCCTCCTCGCCGATGGGCGTTTCGAGGCTGACCGGCTCCTGCGCGATTTTCATGATCTCACGCACTTTATCGACGCCGATGCTCATTTCAGCCGCGATCTCCTCGGGCGTGGGGTCATGCCCCAGCTCCTGCAAGAGCTGGCGGGAAACGCGGATGACTTTGTTGATGGTTTCGACCATGTGTACAGGGATGCGGATGGTGCGCGCCTGGTCGGCGATGGCGCGGGTGATGGCCTGGCGGATCCACCAGGTGGCGTATGTGGAAAATTTATACCCCTTGGAGTAGTCGAATTTCTCAACCGCTTTGATCAGCCCTAGGTTGCCCTCCTGAATCAAATCAAGGAAGAGCATCCCGCGCCCCACATACCGCTTTGCGATCGACACGACGAGACGGAGGTTGGCTTCGGCCAGTTTGGCCTTTGCCGCCTCGTCCTGATTCTCGAACATACGCTTTGCCAAACTGATTTCCTCTTCGCCTGTGAGCAGCGGCACTTTGCCGATCTCTTTAAGATATGTGCGCACAGGGTCGTCGATGTTAAAACCTTCGGCCAGCGTTTCAGGGTCTTCCAGTTCCTCGGGGGGTATTTCTTCGATTTCTTCAATATCGGGCAAGGCTTCGGACGGCAAATCCTCGGAATATTCCTCCACATGAATTTCAATGTCCATGCTTTCAAGCTGGTCGTAGATGCGGTCGATCTGTTCGCTGTCTACTTCCATCTCTTCCAGCGCGTCGTGGAGTTCTTTTGCCGAAATTTTGCCGCGTTTGCGCCATTGCTCCATCAGCTCGCTTAAATCCAGGGTTTTTTCCTCCGCGCTCATAATCCTTCCCCTCCTCCTTTGAGTCATGCACATCTCTTTTATTTATAATACGCAAATTTCGCCCTCGGATCCCTAATTCTGCGTTCGCAATCCTTTAACGCCGCCGCCGCGTTGGGCATCTCTTCCCAGCTTGCCATCAGTTTGGCGTATAACGCCGCCGTTTCCTCGCCCAGCGGGTTTTCCCGGCTTCTGAACAGCTGCTTGTGGCTTTCTGTTTGAAAATCATCCGCCGTTAGAGGCGTTTCCAGTTCCGGCATCCGCAAAAGGAGAGCCAACGCTTGCTCTTCGGCGGCTTGTCTTGCCGGAATGTTTGACCTCGGACGGACAAACTCTGTTTGAAAGGCTTTTTCAGCAGCCTTGCCCTTTTTCCGCCCGGCGGCTTCCACGTCTTTGGAGACGGATTTGGGGTCGATCCCGAGCGTTTTGGCCACACGAGCCGAGTAAACCTCGCGTTCCCCCGATGTCGGTAAATCGGCCAGCAGTTTGATCGCTTCGCGCAGAAACTCCAGTTTTTCCGCATCGCTTCCGATGGGAAAACGGGATTGCAGCAGCGACAGCCGGTATTCGATATGATTCTCCGACTCGCTAAGCAGCTTGGTAAATCCTTCGGTACCGTATGCCCGGATGAAATCGTCCGGGTCTTTGGCTCCCCTGAGATGAAGGACGCGCACCCGCACCCCGGCGGCTTCGAGCACGGCAACGGCTTTTTGCGTTGCGTTCTGCCCCGCCGTGTCGGCGTCGTAGGCGATGAAGAGCTCCTTCACATGCCGGGCGATCAAGCGGGCCTGCATATCGGTCAAAGCGGTGCCGCAAGTGGCGACGGCGTTGTCGAATCCCGCCTGATGCAGCATGAAAACGTCTACGTTTCCTTCCGTCAGGATCCAAAAGGGCTTTTCCGATTTACGGGCGAGCTGCGCCCCGTAGAGGATGCTCCTCTTTTGGTAAACCGGCGTCTCGGCACTGTTTTTGTACTTCGGCGTCCCGTCGCCCAATGCCCGCCCGGAGAAAGCGGCCACCTGACCCCGCAGGTCGAAGATGGGGAACATCAGCCGGTCACGGAAAGCGTCGTATACCCCGCCGCGCTGATTACGTGAGATCAGCCCCGCCGTGAAGAGTTCGTCAACCGATACGCCCGCCGCCGACATCGCCGTCATCAGTCCGTCCCAGCGATCCGGCGCGTATCCCAAGCCAAAACGCCGCGCTATGTCCGGCTTCATCCCGCGTGACCGCATATATTCGGCGCAGAGTTTTCCGTCCGCGCCGCCCAGCGTCTCGTAGAACCATCGCGCCGCCATGCGGTTGACCTCAATGATCCGTTCCCGCCTGACCTTGAACCCCGGTTGGCTGTCGTCCTCGGGAACGGCCAGCCCCAGCTTCCCGGCCAAAACGCCCACCGCGTCGGCAAACTCCATGTTCTCGGCACGCATGACAAACTGGATGGGGCCTCCCCCGGCCTGACAACCGAAGCAATAGAACAGCCCGCTCTCCGGCGTTATAGTGAACGACGGCGTCTTTTCGCTGTGGAACGGGCAGCGGGCAAACCAGCGCGTCCCTTTCCGCACAGGCTGGGTATACTGCGATACAAGGGCGATCATATCGGTTTTGGCCGTCAATTCATCCAAAAAGGCGTTCGGAAAGGCCATTTTCACCGCTCCATGTGTTCGTGTCAAGCGCGATGGCGCAAGTGAATTGCGCCATGCCGCGCTCTTCTTTGATATATTTACCATAACTCCGCTATGCTATACGCGTGTCCATCCTTGTGGTATAAAGGCTTCCAAGAGTTTCGATTCAAAAAAACGGTCGGTCATGCCGGCTATGTAATCGCAAACGGCTCTTTCATGCCCTTCGCCGTCCTCTCCGGCGATGCGCCTCAACGCCTCGGGGACGTCCTGAACCCGATCGAGAAAATGCCTGAAAAGCAACCCGACGCTTTCATGTACCTTGGCTTCCTCACCTTTGGCGTTTTGATTGAAATAGACCCTCTCAAACATAAACGCCCTGAGAGCTTTGACCGCTTCCCCCTTCTCCGGCGAAAAGCGCACATCCCCTTCGCGGCTGTTGGAAACAAGGTCGGTGACCAGCGTGTTGATACGGTCTCTGGGCGACTGACCCAGCTCGGCGCGCAAATCGTTTGGTACGTCGGTTTGCAGCAGCAGCCCGCCGCGCACCGCGTCGTCCATATCGTGGCTGAGGTAAGCGATTCGGTCGGCGTGATGCACCAGCTGCCCTTCCGCCGTTTGGGAGAGCGTTTCTCCCGAATGGCGTAAAATGCCTTCGCGCACTTCCTCCGATAAACCTAAACCCGCGCCGTCTTTCTCCAAACGCTCTACCACCCGCAAGGATTGCTCGTTATGGGAAAACCCGCCGGGAACGATGTCGTTCAGCGCACGCTCACCCGCGTGGCCGAACGGCGCGTGCCCCAAATCATGCCCCAGCGCGATGGCTTCGGTGAGGTCTTCATCCAGCCCCAACGCCCGCGCCATGGTGCGCGCGATCCGCGAGACTTCCAGCGCGTGGGTCATGCGGGTGCGGTAATGGTCGCCGAGGGGCATTAGAAACACCTGCGTCTTGTGCATCAGCCGCCGGAACGACTTGGAATGCACAATGCGGTCGGCGTCGATTTGGTAGCGGTTTCGCAGGTCAGCCATAAAAATCACCCGTTTCCACCGGCTCGGCACTCCCCGCCGTCAGTTCCCGAAATCCTTCGGCCATGGCAGCCCAGCCCTCCGCCGGGATGGAAAACCAAATCTTCACATCGGCTTTGAACAGCACCTCGACGTCTCGCCCGCCCGTTTCGTCCAGCAAACGCGCCGCTTTTTCATACAGCGGATACGGGACGGTCACTTCCCCTTTGCGCCACGGGCGCATCTCCGCCGTTCCCGCCGCGTCCAGCGCGGCGGCCGCCGCTTTGGCGTAAGCGCGGATCAATCCGCCCGCCCCCAAAAGCGTTCCGCCAAAATACCGCGTCACGGTGATGACGGCATTGACCACATCACGCCGGGTCAAAACCTCAAACACCGGGGAACCCGCCGTCCCTGACGGTTCGCCGTCGTCGGAGAGACGGCTCGCGCCGTTTTGAAGGCGGTAAGCGAACACCGTGTGCGACGCGCCGGGGTATTTCTCCCTTACGGACGAAACAAAGAATTTGGCCTCTTGTTCGCCGGATACCGGGGCGCAATTGCCGATAAAACGGCTTCCCCGCTCGGTGAATTCGGTTTCTCCATGTTTGGCCGGAGAGAGAAAACCGCCCGCCACGGTTGTTGTCCGCTGCGGGCTGGAATTACGATCTGCCAAACTTGCGGTTGAAGCGGTCAACACGCCCGCCCGTGTCCACCAGCTTTTGCTTGCCGGTGAAGAAAGGGTGGCACCTCGAACATATCTCGACCCGGATATTTTCGCGTGTCGAGCCTGTTTCGATGACTTCGCCGCAGGCGCAGCGGATGGTGGTCTGCGTGTAATTGGGATGGATACCGTCTTTCATAGTGTTTCACCTCCGTTTATCGTGTCAAGCGCAACGAGGCAAATGAATTGCCTCTTAATGCGCTCTTCTTTATCAGATTACAGCGTTACAGTTCATCATACCATAGGGCAAATCATATTGCAATACTTTATTGAAGGAAAATCGCACCGAATGCCCCGCAGATCACAATCAACAATATCGGGCTGAGTTTTTTCACCGTCAGTAATAAAACCAATGAAACCATCGCTAAACCCAGCGCGGGTACGTCGATCCCGCCGTCTGTCCCCCCTTGCAAAAGAGCGGCGTTGGCCACAGACAGCGCGGCCGAGAGAATCAGCCCCATCACCACCGGGCGGACGGTTGCCATGGTGTCTTTCACAGCTTGACGCTTTGAAAAGGCAATGAAAAACTTGGCCGTCAGGGTTGCGATCACCGCCGAAGGGAGAGTGACGCCCAGTGTCGCCACAGCCGCCCCCCAAACGCCGTACAGCCTCATCCCGGCGAAGGCGGAGGCGTTGATGGCGAACGGGCCGGGCGTCATCTGCGAAACGGCAACCATGTCAACCGTTTCGGCCATGGTCATCAACCCGCCGCTGACCAGTTCCTGCTGCATCAGCGGAAGCATGGCCAGCCCGCCGCCGACGGTGAAAAATCCGATTTTCAGGAAGGTCAGAAAGAGCATCCACAACCCCATCAGGCCGCACCTTGTTTGGCGCGGACGATGGCGCGGGCGATGCCGAGGAGAAAACCGCCCAAAATGATCCAAACCGGGTTGACATTCAGTACGAACACCAACGCCGCGGCCATCAGGCAGAGCAATATATCCACCACTCCGCGCAGCGAGCTTTTGCGCAGCCCCCAAACAGTGTAGAAAAGCAAAGCGGCGACAGCCGCGCCGACGCCGCGGAGGGCTCCGGCCATCACGGGGTTGGTGATAAACGCCTGATAAAAAACCGTCACGGCGATCAAGACCAAAAAGGAAGGCAGAACGGCTCCCAGCACGGCGGCCATCGCCCCCGGCGTCCCCGCCAGTTTATAACCGATCATGACCGATGTATTGGTGGCGATCACGCCGGGAACCGACTGCGAGACGGCGAAATAATCGACGATCTCCTCTTCGGTCACCCAGCCGCGCTTACGGACAAAGACGCGCGTCATCTGCGGCAGCATGGCCAGCCCGCCGCCGACGGTGAATAAGCCGATGAAAAACATGGTGGAAAAGATTTGGAAGAGTTTTTTCATCGCACGTTCATCAAACACCCTGCCAAGATCGTTTTCCGGTCATCCTCCGTCAGCCCCGGCAAGCGGAGGGTAATAATTTTCTCCGCACCGCCGTGCGTCCATACGGCGGCAACCTCTTCCGCGCCTGTTTCGACGGCGGTTCTGATTCCCTTAATAGCGAACGTATCTCCGAGGGCGGGGCGGAGCGTTCCCAGTTCCGGCCACTCAAACGGCAGCATCCCCCAGTTGATGAGGTTGGAACGGTACCGCTTGGTGGCGTATTCAAAAGCGATGTTGGCGATGCCGCCCAGCACGCGCTGGCAGGACGCCGCCTGTTCCCGCGCCGAGCCGTCGCCGGGACGCAGGGCAACGATGACACTGCCGTATCCGATGGATCGGCAGCGTTCCACATAGCCGGGGTCACGGCGGGAGAGGGTAAACGACGCCAATCTCTGTGGGTTGGAGCGGTAGGATGAGGTTTCACCGGAGGGGATCAGCTCGTCGGTGGTGGTGACCGGGTCGTACAACGCCGACGCGACGGTGAGGATCAGCTCTTCCGGCAGCGGAACCATCTCTGGCCAGTCGGCGATGTTTGGCCCCATCACCAGTTCGGTTTCCGGCTGCGGTTTACCAACACCGTAGTAAACCCGCGAAGCATAGGGGGAGCTGTCAAAACTCCTCCCGCCGGCGTTGCCGGCACCCTCCTCTGAGAGGAGGGCTTCTTTGAGCTCGTCCGCTGCCGTTAACCGCCCTCCATTTACAGCTGTTGCGGCGATCGAGCGGGCGTCCATCAGGGCGACAAAGGCACTCTGCCCCTCCCCCGGTTTAGCCCCCTCGCGGTTGACAAAGTTGCGGGTGGCATGGCGGATGGAGAACCCGCCCGAAGGCGGCACGTCGCCCGCCCCGAAGCAGGGGCCGCAAAACGCCGAACGGATGGAAACGCCGGACGCCAGCAGATCGGCGATGGTGCCGTCGCGGGTGAGTTCCAGCATCATCGGCTGCGAGGCCGGATAGACCGAAAGCGGGAAATCGCCCAACGCCTTCCCTTTTAGCATCGAACGCATGGCTTGTATGTTTTGGGTCAGCCCCCCGGCGCACCCCCCGACAAAACCCTGATCGACCATCAGTTTTCCGTTTACGAGCTTGCTGGTAAGGTCGGGGGCGAACCCCCATTGCTCGTTTGCCATTTTCGACACATCCCGCAAAAGTTCGGCGGCATTCTGATGAAACTCCTTGATGGTGAAGGCGTTGCTGGGATGGAAGGGCAAGGCGATCATCGGCTCGACGGCCGATAGGTCGATTTCGACCGCGCCGTCGTACAACGCTCCTTCATCAGGAGCTATATCTTTATACGCTTCCGGGCGGCCTAACGCCGCCAGCGCGTCTTTAACAACGCCGTCGGTTGCCCATACGCTGGAAAGGCAGGTGGTTTCGGTCGTCATGACGTCGATGCCGTTTCTGAAATCCATAGACAAGCTAGAAATGCCGGAGCCGATGAATTCCAATATCTTATTTTTGACAAACCCTTTGCTAAAGGTAGCTTTGATCAACGCCAACGCCACATCCTGCGGCCCTACGCCGGGGTTAGGCTTGCCTGTCAGGTAAACCGCGATCACGTCCGGGCGGGGTAAATCCCATGTCTTGCCCAAAAGCTGCTTGACCAGCTCGGGGCCGCCTTCGCCGACGGCCAGCGTCCCATAGGGGCCATAGCGGGTATGGCTGTCGGAGCAGAGGATCATCCGCCCGCCGCCCGCGTAGCACTCCCGCATATATTGATGGATGACGGCCTGATGGGCGGGGACATACTCGCCGCCGTATTTCTTGGCCGCCGAAAGACCGAAACAATGATCGTCCTCGTTGATGGTGCCGCCGACGGCGCAGAGGGAATTGTGGCAGTTGGTCAGCACGTATGGCAGCGGGAACGACGTCATGCCGCTGGCGCGCGCCGTTTGGATGACGCCGACATAGGTAATATCGTGCGACGCCATAGCGTCGAATGTGATCCGCAATTGCTCGTTGTTGCCGCGTTTATTGTGCGCCGACAGTATCTTCCAGGCCATTGTGCCGTCACGGGAGCCGCCCGCCGTTGCGGGGATAAGGGCTCCGTTTTGAAGCATCAACGCCGAAGGGTTGAGTTTGATCATTTAATAACCTCCTTGATTAAAGAAAGGCGGCCTATCGCGGCCGCCCTGCTGCTTTTACCGGTCTGTTATTTGCTTCCCACTTCCATAAAGGCTACATTGGCGCGCTGACGGTACCGTTCCGTTCCGGCCGAGATGGGGTCGGCATACAGGCGGATGGACGATTCGGGGATACCCAGCTCCATAAGCAGCCCGTGAACCGCTTCTGCGCGGAGCCTAGCCAAATCCTCGGTATCCTCGTCAGACGCTACGAAAGCGGTGACGATGACGACATATCCCGCCTCGATCAATTCCTCCGCGGACGGGAGAATTTCGATGAGATCGCTTATGGCAAGCTCCGGCTCAAACATATCCGCGCTGTTGAACCCGAACATGATGGCGGTGCTTTCATCCTTCCATGACGGCGGGAGCGGCGGCGGTTCAGACGGGAGCGGCGAGGGAACGGGCGAAGGTACAGGAGACGGAGACGGTTCTGCCGAAGGCGCGGCCGACGGTTCAATAGAGGGTTCCGCCGACGGCACTTCCGACGGTTCGGCCGAAGGCGCGACCGGAGGAAGTTCAACAGAAGGCTCTTCCGAAGGATCAGCCGACGGCTCTTCGGAAGGTGACGACGGCAGAGACGGCGTATTTTGGAGAAACGGATCGTCACTTGGGGTTTCCGAGGGGTCGTCCGTACTGCCGCCGGAGGTCAGCGACACAAGCGCGTAAGTGCCTAAAAAGAGGAGGGCGGCGCACACAACAGCCATCGCCCATCCCCGGCCTGTCAGCTTGTATCTTCTCATGCCTGCTCCTACTTTCGGCTCCTATTTCGTGATAAAATCCAGCACATCTTTTAAGCGCTGCGCCTCACTCTCGATGGTGAGGAACTGACGCTTATGTAGATTTTTACGCTCGTTGATCGCCTCTCTGATCTGTTGGATCTGACGTTCAAGGGCATCAATCTCTACATTGTGGCGTTCCACGATCTCTTCGGTGCGGGAGGCAAATCTCCCCGAATAATCATTCAACTGTGACACACGGTCTATGCCGTCGTTCAGCAGCTGGTCGAAATCAAACCCGGAGGCGTCGATGATTTTGAGGATGATCGAGCGGCGCAGCTCGGCGGGCAGGGTTTCGGGCAGGGTGGTGATATAGGATTCGATCAGATATATGGTGTCCACGCCCTGCGTTTTCATGTTGAACACATTATAGAGCTGCGCGATGTCGAGGTATTGGTCGGTGCTCACGCCGGGAGCAGGCGACTCATCTTCCCAAAACAGGCTTTTATCCTCTCCTGAAATGCCGTACGGCGTTTCGGGGACAGGATTATACACCGGAGGCGCGGGCTGGACGACCGGAACGGGCAGGGTTTCCTCCTGCTCTTCGATCTGTACGTCCATAACCTCGTCTTCCGCCACGCTGTCAAGGCCGATTTCATCCTCCGACCGTTTGATGACGCGCATTTTTTCGAGCACATCCAGCACTCTGTTACCGTCTTTTTTTTGCGACACTACAAAACCTCCCCGCGGATTTTCAACCCGCTTTCAGGGTGTACCGACTTTATTCTATCCAATTCCAACCGGTTTGTCAAATGTTTTTATGATTATTTTCTAAATATTTCTAAAAACCCTATACAGCGAATTGGATTTACGGTAATATAGTGATACGCTTTTCCGACTATTTGCTTTGCAGGAGGAAAATATTGTGATTTGTGCGCATTGCGGACACAATATGTTAGATGGTTTCAAATTTTGCCACCGCTGCGGCCGCCCGATCAGTTCGGTCACGGCGGCACCCGAATTGGTCACGGCAAAGACGCCGGTTCAGGCCGATCCCGCCGTCAAAACAGATTTGCCGGAGAAAACGGAAGAAAACAGCGGCGAAAAAATCATTGCCGAAGAGGCGGTTCTCTCAGGGCTGCCGGCCGGCAGGGTTTATCTCTTGGAACTGCTCTGTTATATCCCTGTTTTCAATCTTATCCTGATGGCCGTCATGGCGGCGTCAAGCAAACCCTCCCCTCAGCGGGAGTTCGCGCGCGGAAAACTGCTCGCGCTGACAACATTTACCTTTCTGCTGCTGCTGACCGTTCTGATTGTTGTCCTGCTGATCGCTTTGGATGTGATAGACCCTATTTACCTCGGAAGATGGCATCGTTGATGATGAAAAGCCGTTCTGTTGCAGAACGGCTTTTTGATGTTAATGTTACCCCGCTACCGTCCGGCTTACGCCGGGCGTTGACCGTGCGAACCCGTTTATAACCTGCACGTCTCTGCAGGTGGGCAACCTCTCCGCCGCATTACTGCTTCCAACGTCCAACGTAAAGTCGGGAGGCCTGCAAACAGCGGCGGAAGTCGGAATCCCGATGTGGAAATGTGGGTTTAAAAAGGCTCGTCACGCGAAAAGCAGGGAACTGATTTGAGTATACCACAGAAGGGAGAAACAATCAACAGGAAAGTGCTAGGATGCCTTTGAGGCTGATTTTTCTTTGGTGAATATCATGCCCAGCCAGCTGCGTTTGGGCTCCAAATCATCGGTCAGCTCAGAAAGCAGCTCTTGATAGGTTTCTGAATCCAAATCGGATTTCACTTTGGCTTTCCATCCGCCCGATTTGATCAGGATATGGCGTATATCAATGTTGGCTTGGTTGGTTTCGTTGACTCCGACAAAATACATGATGTGCTGCCCGAACTCCGTTTTGACAATGCCATGATCTCCCGGCTGGCGGCTCGGGTCAAAGCACCAGTCGTTGAACTCGGCGACCATTTGCCCCGGATACACACCCTCATAAATCCCGCCCTCTTCACCGTTTCCGTCCGCGGTGTGCAGGCGCGCCAGTTCGGCGAAGGAATCTTCATCGGCGTCGCCCGCGAGCCATTCCGCATAAATCCTGTCCGCCTCGGCTTTCACTTCCGCCTCTGTAAAAGGACCTTCCTCACGGTAACGGTTTAAGAAGAGAATGACGACGAAGTCGTCCCCGTTTTCGATCACGGTTTTATCCCCTTTTGCGCGGGATGTGCTGGTCAGATACTCTTTCAGGGTTTCCGACACACTGCCTACAGACAGTTTCTCAATGAGCGTCGTATCCGTCTCTTCTTCTTCGCCGGATTCGCCTTCATTATCCTCGTCTTCCACCGGATCGGCCGTATACTCCCGGCTCAGCGCGAAAAACGCTTCCGAGGCGGTGACGCGGGACAGCATCTCGTTGGCCTTGCCGCGCTGTTCTTCCTTATATGCTTCCAGTTCCTCTTCGGTATACGGCTCTTCGCGTTCCGACTGGTCGGACGGCGTTCCTTTTATTGTGAACGTGTGGTAATCTATGAAGTCGTATTTTTCACGGTTTTCCTGATAATACGCTTCAAAATCCTGATCGTTCCAGTTGAACGCTTCAACCTTAGCCTTTGTATACCGGTCGGACAGGAAAAACCGTTCCAGTATCTCTTCATACTTTTCGAGCGTGAGGCCGCGCCCATACCGATTGCTCAGGTAACGGTTGACTTTCAGCCCCTGCTGTGAGGCATACACCTCCATATTGTCCATTGCTTCTTTGATGTCGGCTTTGTCGTCTTCGTTCAGCGTTATTCCCTCGCGTTTGGCCGCTTCGCTCAGGGCAACGATCCTCTTCAACGATTGTATGGCCGAATCCTCAAAATACTCCGCCCATGTTTCTTCGCCTGCATACTGCTTTTTGAAGGATATATCTGGGTCTATGCCAAGCTGGTCGAGCAAGCCATAGGAGTAATAGAGGTAATACAGCTCCTCGAATGCGGTATAGTAATGGAAATTCAATTCCGCCGCGCTGATTTTCACACCGTCGATGGTCAGGGCGGTCATTCCTGACATCACGCCGGAGCCGGACAGGATCAAAAAGATGAGCGCGAACAGGAGAACAGCCGCTATCACGGTTACAACGCGTCTGCGGAACGCGTCCTGTCTCTCTTGCAGTTGCTTGGCGGACAAACCCGGCCTGTCACTTACTTCCTTACGCAGCTTTTTTTCTCTTGAAGCACTCATGAATGGTTCTCTCCTCGTATCATTGGTTATTGGCTGCCGTGCAAGCCGATATAAAGCATTGATTATTGTATACGATAGCCGGGTAAATATCAAGACGTTTTTAACGCTGTTTACAAAGCCTTCAGAAGTTTCCCATTATTTAGGATGTTTTCGCGCTTTTTGCCGATAAATGTTAGCTTGCTATGTAACTGATATTTGATTGAGAAGAATCTTTTCTCATTTTTGCTATTGTTCTACATTTTTCATCTTGTTTCGCATTTATTTCTGTTCTTCTATTCTCTTTTTCATGAGGGTATCCTCCGTTTCCCGACCGCTTTTCCTGAAGAAATGCTTCTTGATTTCCGCCAAACGCCGATTTTCTGTCTTTGCCCCTATATTATCCCGCTCACTATCCTTCTTTTCCTCTTCATATTTAGGAATCCCCTTTTATTTCCTTTTGGGGTTTTTCTGTCTGATTTGAAATTTTCACGTCTGCTCTTGTATATTCATCTTATTTATGTTAAAATGCCTGTGCGAAAGGGGCTATCCAATGAACCCTCGTTTGATCATTCCGGGCGTCGTTTTACAGGGCACGGTTCCTCTTTCCGAGGAGGACAGGCGGCATATTGTCCAAGTCTTGCGGATGCGGGAGGGTGACAGGCTCATCCTATGCGACGGCAATGGTTTGGAAGCGTTATGCTCCTTAACGGCCGGCCGTGAGGCAACGGTGCTTGAAACCTATCCCTCGCAAGGGGAAGACACGTTTTCCATTCACCTCTACCCTTCCCTCTCCAAAGGGGAGCGTTTTGAATGGATGCTGCAAAAAGCAGCCGAGCTGGGGGCGGTTTCCATTACCCCGGTATTGTCTTCCCGCTGCATTGCAGCCTCCCCTTCCGAAGAGAAAATCAAGCGTTACCGGAAGATTTTGCATTCCGCCGCCGAGCAGAGCGGACGCGGAAAATTGCCTTTATTGAGAAACCCATTGCTATTTCGTGACGCTGTTTTGGTTAAGCATCATCTGCCGTTATTCTGCTATGAGGAAGAGAGCACCGTTACATTGAAAGCAGGATTAACCGAAAGCGTTGATATTGCTATTATGACCGGGCCGGAAGGCGGATATGCGCCGGAAGAAGCCGAACGCGCCGGACAATGCGGCTGGAAGGCCGTATCGCTTGGTAACACTATATTACGCTGCGAGACTGCCCCGCTGATGGCTTTATCGGCTATCCGCTACCATCATATGAGTTCGTGCGAAAAATGAAGTAAATAACAGCAGGAGGGGTCATATGCCGAAGAAAGATTTGGCAGAATTGAGAAAAAAGCGCAAGGAAGAGCAACGCCGCGCCGATGACCGATTTACGTGGCGGGTGCTGTGCGTCATGCTCTTTTTGGCATTGTGGACGTTCCTCTTTTATCGGAACGAGTGGCATCCCATTATTTTTGCCCTTCCTGTAGGCGTTGCGGTGCTCTATTTACTAGCGTACATCTATCCCAAGGATTTTATCGCCCTGACAATGCTCATCTCGGGCGGCGCCATTGGTTTATGGCTGCTAACCCTGCTGTATCAGCGTTCGGGGCGTTGGGACACGGTTGCGCACATCCTGTTTGCCGCCGCCATCATCCTTTCGGTTTTCCTGATTTGGTTTTTGCGTAAAAAAGGCGGCGTCATCGCTTTCGGGAAACAGTCTTTTGCCGTCATGCCGCGCAAGGGGCAATACCTCTTCCTTTTTATTGCCTGCGGCGCGCTGACAGCCGCGTTGGTCTGCACTGTCATTTGGGGCCGGCCTGCCGCGCTTGTCGCCATCATAGCGTTGTTTTGCTATCTGTTCATCGCGGCTGTTTTCTACACGATCAAATTGATTTGACACTCAAAATGGTCAAAGCCCGGGGTCGATGACCCCGGGCTTTGTATTCTCCGCCGTAGTGCGGCGGCGCTTCTTAGGCATTTTCTCAAGCCTCATGGCCTAAGCAAGTTTGGTTTAGATTCATTATAGTCGCAATTTGTGAATTAGCGGTTTCCATTTTGTTAACAATTTATTACACTTCACGCCGTCCGTCCAAAGCGCGCAGAATGGTCAGCTCGTCGGCGTGTTCCACATGCCCGCCCATCGGAAGCCCATACGCCAAACGGGACACCTTCACTTCGTATGGGCGGAGCGTCCGGGCGATATACAACGCCGTTGTATCGCCGTCGGTATCGGGGTTTGTGGCCAAGATGACCTCGTTGAATCCGCCGGAGCCCACCCTCTCCAGCAGCTCTTTCAAGCGTATGTCGGCGGGGCTTTTCTGCCTGGTGGGGGATATGACGCCATGCAGGACATGATATAACCCTTTGTATTCACGGCAGCGTTCGATCGCGGCAACATCCCGCGGTTCCGCCACAACGCACAAGAGGGTTCTGTCACGCTCCGTATGGGAACAAAGCGGGCATAGCTCCTCCCCGGAGAGGTTTTGACATTCACGGCAGAAGACGGTGTTCAGCCGCGCTGAAACCATTGCCTCGGCAAATTCGCGCACTTCCTCATCGCTCTGTTCCAGCAGATGAAAAACCAGCCGCGCAGCCCCTTTCCGCCCGATCCCGGGCAGACGCGCGAAATGATCGATCAATTCCTCAACCGGCTTGGGATATATACTCATTGTTTAGAACGGCAGCTTCATGCCGCCGGTAAACCGCGACATTTCCTTCTGCGCCGTTTCATCAGCTTGGTTCATGGCTCCGTTGACCGCCGCGATAACGAGGTCGGTCAGCATGTCAATATCCTCCGGGTCAACAACATCAGATGATAAAGTCAGCGACAGAACCTCGTGTTTGCCGTTTACCGTGGCCGAAACGGCTCCGCCGCCCGAAGCCGATGTGTATTCCTTCTCCTCCAGCTCCTGCTGTACCCGGAGCATCTCCTCCTGCATCTTCTGTACCTGTTTGAGCATCCCTCCGCCTCCAAAGCTTTGGGGCAATCCGTGTTTTGCCATTTTTACTCCTCCTTTTTTATCAGGTTTCCGGCCGACGCGATCAAGGCGTCCAGCGCGTCGTTCTTTTGACGGCTCTTTTGGATGCCGCCGGGAAAGAGCGCGAGAATCTCTTTCTCCGCTTTTTGTAACACTCCCTGTATAAACGGGTCTTTATTCTGC
>Ga0082212_10000787_pt1 | contig 46326 bp, 33 predicted proteins | sample TergutNt197P3_FD_71548 | JGI IMG/M metagenome (GOLD analysis project Ga0082212, IMG submission 71548) | Neocapritermes taracua P3 segment gut microbial communities from Petit-Saut dam, French Guiana - Nt197 P3 | ecosystem: Host-associated > Arthropoda: Insects > Digestive system > Gut ... | reverse complement strand
ACGACCAGGACTGGAGCAAAGCATATTTAGTCTGGTTTGACGATATGCGAAATCCAGTGCCTGCGTGGTATTTTTCGCAAACCATGGCCACGCACGATGATATCCCCGAAATTGGCGTTATATGAAAAGAACGGATGTGAGCGGTGCGGAAATACGGTTTGAAAAAACATAATTTGGAAAACACACAGCAACCTTGCATAATTGTCGCAAAAATGCAAGGTATTTATTTGACGGCCGGTGTACAATCATAGCGAAAGGATTGAGTGCCATGGATTTTTTGAAACGGATGACGGAAGCTGTAAGCTACATCGAGGGGCATATTGCAGAGGATTTTGATTTTAAGGATTTGGAAAAGATAGTATGCTGCAACGCCTATCAGTTCGGGCGAATATTCTCCTATATAGTGGGCATATAAGACAGGGCTTTTATCGGCCTTGTCTTTTTTTGCCTGTCAATTCGGGGTTATTCAAGTTCTCAGGCGGACCAGATTTCCATCCGGGTCGCGCAACTCCAAAACCCGCCCTCCCCAATAGGTTTCAAACGGGGGCTCGGCAATGGGTTCCTGCCGGCGCAACTGCTCATATGTTTTGTCCACATCGTCGCACATAAAAACCAGCTCGGCGCTGCCGCTGTTGGCCTTTTTGTTTTCGTCGGCAAGCCAGATACAAAGATGCGGCTCGGCGACAAAGCCAAGCGACACGCCGTCATAGCGCGAATCAAGCTCGCCCAGCACGGGCATTCCGATGACATCGCGGTAAAATTCCACCAGCGCCTTGGGGTTCACGGAGGTCAGATTGAACCTGAATAAATTTGTGACCATGTTGATTAGCTCCTTTTTTCATTTAAAATAACATAAGAAATTATTGGCCAATTTTTCTTTTTAGTCCGAATTTTGCAATTTCTTCATCTGTCGCTTGAATGGCTGTCCCGTAATTATAACTTTCATAAGCGAGCATCAGAGCCCCGTAAACGGGTTCATGTTCCGCCTGAAACAAAATAAGGTTCGGGCAGCCAACCAAACAATCCTTTATGGCCTTTTCCATCACATAGCCTTTTCCTTTAAACGCCCCTCCGTTCAATACCAACGGTATTTCCTTGTCTTTCCAGCCTAAATCTTCAATGCCCGCACAAATGCATTCCGCAAAACCCCTGCCCGTTTGATTTACGAAATCTTCCGCCACTCTGTCGTTTTTTTCTGCCGCGCCGTATACATAAGGGACAAATTGATGATATGGCAGTGAATTTATGTCACTCCCATAATTTGTTTTTGCAAATGCTTCTTCGAGCGTTTCTGTCTTTGCGAACTCGCAGATATGCTCAGTCAATATCGTGGGTTCCAACAGGTCGATCGCCGAATAGCAGGCGTGCATGAACGCGCGGAACCCAAGCGCCCGTGCGGCCTGATATTTTATCTTGCCCTCCACGCTGGTCGAAGAGCCGTTTTCGTCAAAAAACATTATGTTCGTGCCGGTCCCGATCGCGATCACTCCGCTTGGATATTTATCGGTACCCGCTCTCCACGCCCCATACATATCGTTGCGCACCGAAACATTTTGATTTGACATTTTTCCGCGCAGATCTTTTTCGAAATTCATTTGCATATCGCCGCCGTTAATTGCCGCCATGCTTGCAAACAAAGCGTGAACGTCGGATAATCCAAGATTGCTTTGGGCTAACGCATCATCCAAATGTTTTATTGTTTGCTCCAAATATTTCGAAATAAATTCCGAATTGAATTTTTCGGCGTCGATGCTTCCTGTCTGCAGCTTTGCGTGCAAATCCGTCGCAAATTCCAAATATCCGGCACCGATATATTTGCCTGTCAATTTTCCGGTTTCGTCGCCGATGAGAATCTCGCTTTTTGTTCCGCCGCAGTCCGCCCCGACAAAATATTTCATTGCCAAAACCGCCTTTCCGCCCAAATGATCGCCAATATTAAACTATTGAAATAAAATTTTTTATAGACTTTCTTTTGCCGTAAGGCAGTTCCCCCGGTAGCGTTTTATCGGATTGCCCGCGCCGCAAAGGGCATGGACTGCCCGCAATATCTCGTCTTTGCGCGCGGCCGCTTCATCCTCCGGCAAATCGAGCACGACATCCTCCACTTCCGGCGTGTACCGGAACTTGCCCGCCGCCGCCCCGCGAAATTCGCCGTCGATCAGCATATAGTACAGCGTGTCCGGGTATTTGTGCGCGTATCGCTCTTTTAGCAAATGTTCGCTGGATTTCACGAGAAAATCGCCCCTGTGCATGGCGTAGGCGGATTTCGGCATATCCGCGGCGCAGCTTTCAAGGGTTTTTGCATCTTCGCGCAAAATATATCCGTGTTCGGTTTCCGCGAGTATGCCTCCTTCGGCCAAATCGGCGATCGCCGCTTTTATGTCCTTCTCCGGCAGCCGGTAAAAAGACTTCGCCATTTTCGCGTCAAAGCACACATGGCGGAAAGCGAAGCGCTGAAGCAGGATTTTCAGGGCATCGGGCCGCGAGTATTTTGCCAAATCGAGATCCGGGAACATATCGGGGAACGCATGCCAGCCCCTGTCCCACTCGCCGTCGTACTGGTCCTCGTAAATCAAAAACGCTTCCTGCAGACGGTGGAGCGCGGGCGTGATCTCTTTGACCAACATTCCCGTTTCCTCTTTCATCTGCTGTATGGAAAGCGGCCCCTCGCGCCCGACAAGCTCCATGAGAACCGCCTGCGCGGGCGAAAGCCTGTCTATCGGCTTGATGAACGCGGCGGCGAACAGCTCCAAATCCTCCGGCATGATCCAGCCGAGGTTGCCGCCAGCGAAACGCCCTTTGACGAGGGCATGGGTTCTCTGCCTCCCGCGGTTGAATTCGATGTCGTCGAAATCGGCGCGGTAAGTCAGGCTCGGAGGGTCGCCAAAGCCGTTCCAGTATACATTCTGCCCCGGCTGCGTGTCGCGGTAGAGGCCGATGTATTCGCTTTCGCCCGCCTTGTGCGCGAGGTGCTGCCGCTCCATGCGAAGAGCGGTTATATTAGTTTGGTTCACAACTGTTCCCCCAATCCAAAAACAATATGTTTTTTGCGCATATAGCGATATTTTATCACAAACCCGAGGGAAAATCAAGCATTTTGGCTAAATTGGCAAAAATATATAAAATTGCCGGTTCAAGGTCGCTTGACAAATCGAAACAAAAACGCTATAATTAAAACAGTTGTTTCAATAAAAAGCGAATAAACAAAAAAATATAAGCAGATTCAAGGGGGGCATAATCATGAAAAAACCATTATTTAAATTATCTGTTTTATTTTTCTCCATAGCCGTCGTTTCATTGCCGCTGGTTTCGGCGTGCGGCACGACCGAAGAAAGCGATGCGCCCAACATAGCCGATATTGAAATATCAGGCGACGAACACCAAAATCCCGGAGCAGACCAAGTCGATATGTTTTCCGGGCTTGAAGCAAAAACATACGACGGCAAAAATTTTAACATCATATCGCGTGAAACGCAGACAAAACAATTTGACGTGGGAGAAGAAACAGGCGACATAATAAACGACGCCGTATATATGCGCAACAGGACCGTGGAAGAAAAGTTCGACGTGGCAATAAAAGTGATATCGGTTGCGGGGGAGTGGGACACGCAGAATACATTTTTGAATACTCTCAAAAATTCCATTATGGCAGGGGACGCGGCGTTTGATTTGGTTGACGGATACGCCGCGTACATAGGCAGCCTCATAGGGGCAGGCCTTTATTTGAATCTTTTGGATATCCCCCATCTTCGCCTCACTGAACCGTGGTGGTCACAGCACGCCGTGAACGAACTCACCATAAAGGGAAAATTGTTTGTCGTTCCCGGGGATATAACGACCAATCTTTGGGAAACTATCATGACAATATTTTTCAACAAGGCAATGCTGCAGGATCTGGGGCTTGACAATCCGTATGCATTTGTGAAAAACGGCGAATGGACGCTCGACAAAATGATCGATATGAGCAAGGGGCTCGCGATAGATTTGAATAGCGACGGCAAAATGAACCAGCACGACCAGTACGGGACATTGTTCTATGACGATTTGCAGTTCAACAATTTTCATAACGCTTTCAATATACCCATAATGGCAAAGGATTCATCGGGAATACCCGCATTCAACCTCGGTTCCCAGGAAGTGTACGGGCTGTCTGAAAAAATGTATGAACTTGCATATTCTACCGACGGAATAGTGTTCAATCAGGAGATCAACGAACAGGCAATACAAATGTTCACGCAGAACCAAATACTGTTTTTCCCGTGTCTGCTCAATTACGCCGAGGAACTCAGGGCGATGGAAGCCGACTTCGGCATACTGCCGTACCCTAAGCAGACAAAAGCGCAGGAGCAGTACAAAACATCGTCGCGCGACCAGCATACGCTGTTCGGAATACCCGCCGATGCGGCAGACATTGATTTTGCGGGGCTGATAACGGAAGCGCTATGCGTCGCAAGCAACAAGATTGTCATCCCCGCATATTACGACGTCGCCTTAAAGAGCAAATATTCGCGCGACGACGAATCGGCCGAAATGCTTGATATCATACGCAAGGGCCTGAACTTCGATTTCGGCATAGTGTTTTCGATGCAGCTTGAACGCGCGGGCTTCATAATAAGGGACTGCGTGTATTACAAACGCAGTTTCGCGTCCGAGTACGAAAAAAACGCGGCCAAATTTGACAATGCGCTTGAAAAGTTTTTGGCCGCTTTTGATTAGAGTTTTGAAATAACCAATATATCGATGAAAGGAAAAAAGCAAATGAATTTTCGCGAAAAAAAAGAATTGTTTGATGGCTGCGTCCCAATAACCGAGAGTTTTCTCGTCAGCTTCAAAGGTGTGGAAGGCTTTGACGTCTACAACTGCTCCATTCCGTTCGTATGGAAAAACAAGCGCTATATCTATGGGCGCGTCGAGCGCCGCGAGCAGTGGGCGCGCTCTTGGGTGCGGCTGTTTGCGGAAACTGCGCCGGATGAATTTTCTTTGGTGGAAAACGGGATGATATACCAGCTGGAAGACCCCTATGTCAGCAAAATAAACGGCGAGCTTGTCATGGGCGGCACCCATGTACGCTACAAAAGCGGCAATATAGACACGCTCTACGGCTATTTTTACAAAGGCGCCGATATCGACGATTTATACTATTTCACCACGGGCCCGGACTTCATGAAAGATATCAGATTGGTGCAAATGCCCGATAAAATAGGCGTTTTTTCCCGCCCCAAAAATGCGGAAACCGAAAAAGAGCACGGATCCGTTTCAATCGTGGGCTTTGCGTCCATTGGCGATATCATGGAACTGAACGCCGATATAATCGGGAGCGCGAAAAAAATAGACGGAATGTTCGATGCGGGGGAGTGGGGCGGCTGCAACCAATGCTATATGCTCGACTCCGGCCTCGTGGGCATAATCGGCCATAAGAGCTATGAAGCCCCCGGAGACAAAATAACGCTCGCCGTCTACGTGGCGGTGTCTTTTGTGTTCGACCCGCAAAAAAACAAGATTCTTGACGAAAGAATCATAGCCACGAGAAAATGTTTTCCCGATATGCCCGCAAAGAAACCCAGCCTGGCTGATTGCATTTTCACCTCCGGCATCGCCATGCGCGATGACGGCAGCGCCGATTTGTATGCCGGGCTCGGGGATGCTTATACAGGTCGGGCTGTGATCGAATATCCCTTTAAAGGCTACGGCAATATCGCAAGCCCTTTTTAGAGTGCATAATAAGGGCGCGGAAGGCAAAAGCGGCTGTGTTTGCGCGGGGATGTGGGGGCGATGGGAATAAAAAAATTTAAATTTGGGTCGGGAAATGCGGCGGGTCGCGAATGTCGGCTGACGGTTCTCGTGTTCTCGCTGTTTTTTTCGTGGCTGCTGGCTTTCCCCTTTGAAGGCCGGGTGTTGTACGCAGTAGCGCAATACCATGGCGTTTCGGCTCATTCGTTTGTGTTCGGGGCGATGGCGGCCCACTTCACCGGGTTGATTCTCTGCGGGTTTGCCGTAAAAAATATGAAAGCGGCAAAAAGGCTCATTCTTTTTTCAATCGCTTTTTGCGCAGCGGCGACCTGCGTGTTTTTCTTCCCGCCTTCTTTTTTTTGGATGGCCGCGCTTTTCGCGGCGGCGTTTCTGGTCGGCTGCTGCGTAGCGGCCTGGGGATATTATTTCAGGGATTGCGCCCCCAAAAACGAGCGCATAAAAATAATGGCCGACGGGCTTATTTTTTCGAACTTGCTGATGATTTTGATCAATATGGCGGCAATCCATATATCGCCCCATGCCGGTTTGGGATTGTCGTCGCTGGCGCTGGTTTTGGCTTTCATCGCCGCTTTTGGGCTTCCGCAGGCTGAAAAGCAGCCGGAGGAAAAAAGATCCGCCGCGAAATCGGATGCGATCAAAATCGGCAAATTCGGATCGCTTGCCTTTTTGTGCCTGTTTATCGTGGTAATCACCATCAATTCCGGGCTGATGTACCAAGAAGTGGTACCCGCTTTCGCCCATTTGGAATGGCTGACGAGTTGGTATTGGGCCGTGCCGTATATCGCCGCGCTTATTTTGATGCGCAACTTGCCAAAAAAAATCAACCGCGCATATATACTCTACGTGGCCATCGCCTGCATCGGTTTTTCGTTTATCGCCTTTTTGATGCTCGGGCGCTCGTGGGCGGAATACCTTTTGGTCAACACCCTGCTGCTCGGCGCCTGCGGCGTGTATGACCTGTTTTGGTGGAGCATACTCGGGGATATGCTGGAGCTGGACAAAAATCCCGCCAAGATAATCGGCATCGGCTTGTGCGCCAATGTTTTCGGGGTGCTTTTGGGAAAACTTTTGGGCGATGCGATCACTTCGGCGGGCGGGCAAACCCAAAACCACGCCCTGCTTGCTTTCGGCGTGGTGTGCGTAACGCTGACCATGCTCCCGCCCTTGCACAACCGGCTGGCCAAATTGCTAAAAAGCCACGTTTATCTCTCCGCCCTCGCGCAAATGCCCGAAAAAGAACAGGCGCAGCGAATCGGCGGGCTCGAGTTGATCGAGCGCTTCACCGAGCGCGAGCATGAAGTTATAATCCTTCTCGTCAACGGCAAAACCAACAAGGAGATCGCCGCCCTCCTGTTCATCGCCGAGAGCACGGTCAAATATCATTTGGGCAACATATACTCCAAAGCGGGAGTCGCGAACCGGACGGAACTGGCAAACCTCATCCTGAAAAATCCCAAGCCCTGAAACCCCCGCAAAAAAAGAATGGGCTTTTTTTTTGATGTTCGCCCAAAACTATACTAAAGTATGGGGCTTTTTTTGCCCGAATGGTATAAAATGTATTCGGAGGCGATTCGATTGATACAGGAAAAATAATTTTTAAGGAGAACATTTACAAATGACAGGCAAATCAAAAACGAAAAGAAAACTCGAAAAAACGCTCGCGCTCGCTTTGGCGCTGGCGGTCATGCTGCCCCTGTTCGCGGGCTTCGCCGCGGTCTCGGCGGCGGAGCCGCTACAGCTCCTGTATGAGGGGCAGGGCGAAGCGATTTTCATATTGGATGACTGGTACATCACAAAAATAACGACGCACCATTGGAACGATGGGCGCGGGGCGCCCGTGGGCGTCGTTGGTATATATAACTTGGGGACCGGCGAATTGCTGCTCGACGGGCTTGTCACCACCGGCGGGCAGCAGCATGGCTCGACCGGGAACTATATGTTCTGGGAGACTTGGGTGAACGCCAAATTGCCGGCAGGCGCATATTCGATCATGGACATGGGCGAAGGCTGGGTGGACAGCAAGGGGAACAAAACCCAAACGGAGATATGGGGGACGATCATCGGGGATGCGCCGCAAGAATCGGCGCCTTCCGCGCAACAGCCGCAGACGTCGGCCCCGCCCCCACAACAGGAAAATCCCGCGCAAAATTCCAAAAACAAAATCACCATGATATTAGGCGACCGATATATGTACGTGGACGGCGAAAAAAAGGAAATCGACCCGGGGCGGGGCACAATCGCCGAAATAATCGACGATCGGACCATGATCCCCATCCGCGCCGTGGCGGAGGAAATCGGCGGCACGGTGGATTGGGAAGCCGCTTCGCAGACTGTAGTCATAAAAATAGGGACGAAGGAAATACGCATGACGATCGGCAGCAAAACCCTGACGGTGAACGGCAGCACGATTTTGATGGATACGGCCCCCCGGATCAAAAACGACCGCACATTGGTCCCGGCGCGGTTCGCGGCGGAGCAAATGGGAGCAGTCGTGGATTGGGACCCGAATTTGCGAATGGTGACCATATCGTACACAAAATCCGAGACGCCCGCAGCGCCTTCTACGCCCGTGCCGCCCCCGCTTGGCGGCAATATGCTCGCATCGGCATACATAAGCGCCGATAACGCAAAAATATCGGAGCCGGGCGGCGTTTCGGTGAATTTCGCCGACACCGCGCTGGAGGAGAAACCCGCTTTGGCGACCATCGAGGCGATCCAAAACCCGCCCGCGATAAACGGCGGACAGCTAAAGGCCTATGACATAAAGCTGGAAGGCCAGACGCAGCTTCGGGGGGTCGCGGAGATAAGAATTCCGCTCGCCGCAGGAAGAAATGAAATACCGTGCGCCGGGTATTACAACCAGGCCGCCGGAAAATGGGAACCGGTCGCGGCGGTCTATGACAGAGCGACCGGAAGTGTCGTGATATATGCGACGCATCTGTCCCCATACGGCGCTTTTACGATAACCGATCCGGAGCAGGCGATGGCGATGCTCGCATTTACTGCGCCCGACGAGCAAAAACTGATCAACGACGCAATCGACAAGGTGGACAAGAACCTTGCGGCGCTCGCCGCGCTGCAGCCTTATGAAAAAAACAGCTCGAATCCACCCCCTGCGACCCTTGTCAGGACGGGCATCGATTCGCTCGGGCTTTATGTGGAGGGGCTCGACGCCACTTCCCATGTGGTCGGGCTGCTTTTAGACTTCAAATGGATGGACTCGCTTTCGGCCGTGGCCCCCTCTTTCGCGCAAAAGGCGATAGAGCAATCGACGGTGCTCGGGTTCCAGGTCGATTTGACCGACATAGGGCTTTTCATGACCATGGCGAGCCTCACCATAGCGGCAAACAACGGGGGTTTTTCACGGGCTGACAGGCAACAGGCGCTTCTCGCGCTGCCCGATTGGGTATTGCCCAAGCTTTTCGGGCTTTTCGGGGGCGGGCCGGTGACCGCGACGCTGAACCTGATATATTTCGGGGCCAAGGCGGCGATCAAGGTGCTGGTCGGCACCACATTGAGCGCCAACGAAAACCGCTGGAAGGAACTGGCGGAGATATATTACTATAACTCCGGCCTCGGCTTCAGGTCAGTGCCCCAATGGTGCGACATACTGGCGCCCATAATGGAAAACGCGAAAAACCAGCAGCAGCGCGACGAGGAAATACTGCGGGAACTGGATAAATACTTTGATCTGTTCTGGTCGGGGAACAATGTGACAAACACGATAGCCGAGGCCCATAAGCTAAGTTGGGGAATGGCCGGGGAGGCCGGATCCTGGGGCGACTACTCCGAGGTGCGTTCCAAAGTTTCTAAGAAACTGCGCGATGAATTCATAGAGAAGCGGCTGCCGGCGATAGAAAATCACTGCCGGAAAAACATGGAGGCAAAACTCATACAGAAAAAAAACGCGGCGATCGACGATTTGGTGAGAAAGCTCAACAGGAGGATAACCCTGACGCTAAAGGACAACAGCCAAACTTACAACAATCTCGAATTCAGGCTCGAGACTTTTGAAGGAAAGACTTCGGATACCTGGAAAGACATAGTCAAAGGGCCGGAAACGGACTTCACTTTCACCTTCGCGGGATTTGTAACCTCGGATATGCCCAATTACCTGAGGATCTATGGAGCCGGCGGCCAAAAAGTGCTGGATATCCCGTTCACGGTGGGCAAGGGTTCGACGATCGAAATAGAGCTCACTTCTTCCAATTGGCAATTCGAGCCCGCAAAAATAACGGACGCGAAATTCAACGCGCCGGTCAGCGCGAAATTGACCGGGACCGGCCTCGGCGAAAACGTCAAGGAGGTCAAGGTCGTGTTCGCCGATTCCGAGGGCGCGGTCTATAGTACCAAAACAGCGCCTGTGAAGGACGGCCATGCGGAAATGGAATTCGAATACATATTCGAGCCGCCCTATGATTTTGGCTATGGCCAGGGCAACACCGCGTTCAAATATGTGGTCGTCGCCACCATCACGGACAACGCTTCCGGAACCCCGCTCGGAAAAGTCAGCTTGGAAGTCAATTTGGACACTGTGACCGTCAAGATCACCGGGGGCAGCGAAGAAGGGTGGACCTCGATTTTGGTCGTAAACGGCGAGGCGCAGCTGGCTCTCGGGTCGGCTGTCAGCAAAGCGGGGAATTACCGCTGCGAATGGGATTTCGGGGATGGGACAAAACAGACCGCGAACAGCGGCGCAGCCGTGGGCCACACATACAAAAACGTAAAAAGCGGCGACAATTTCATCGTTTGGGTGACGCTGTATAACGCCGACGGCGGCGAGGAGCTTTCCAGCGCCACCATGATCGTGTATATCCACGAGGACGACTCGCTCGAATGCACCTGCAATTCATCGGGCAGTTCCACTAACCCATTTGAGGTATGTCCCGTGCACGGAATCAATGTCACCGTCACGGTTCAGCCGTAGGGCGTTCAGCTTAAAACTTGAAACTCCCAAGGGGCGGATGATCGATCATCCGCCCCTCGCGCTGTTCCAAATCCAAAATATGCGTTATTTGAATTCTACCGCGATTGTCACCACTTCGTAAGCCCCGACCTCGAATGTTACCGAGTCCCCGGAAACCGCCGCGCTCTTCACGGCCGACAAAATCACGTCGCCGGAGAGCGCGAACAGCCCCGCGTCCAGCGGCAGGCTGCCGTTCCATGCGAAGAGCGGTTATATTAGCTTGGTAGCGGTTCCCCCAATCCAAAAACAATATGTTTTTTGCGCATATAGCGACATTTTATCACAAACCCAAGAAAAAATCGAGAATTTTGGCTAAATTGGCAAAAATATGTAAAATTGCCGGTTCAAGGTCGCTTGACACATCGAAACAAAAACGCTATAATTAAAACAGTTGTTTCAATAAAAAGCAGATATCAAAAAGGGAAACCGCGCCGGAAGGCTAATGAAAAATCCCAAGCCTATATTTTTTGAGCATATATTGCAGGGACAACCAATTCCTTTTATGCTAAAATTATTTTAAAAGGAGCGATAAAATGGATTGGATTCAACGAATGAACTTAGTATTGGACTATATCGAAAATAATCTTGACGGTGAAATCGAAGAAAATAAAATCGCCGAACTGTCCGCAAGCTCGAAAGGTATGTTCCAAAGAATTTTTTCCTCTTTGACGGATATGAGTTTATCTGAGTATGTCCGCAAAAGAAGATTGACGCAGGCAGCGTTTGATGTTCAGAATACAGATGAAAAAATCATAGATATTGCCTTAAAATACGGTTATAATTCGGCAGACGCTTTCAGTTTCGCATTTAAAAATTTTCATGGCATAACACCGTCTGACGCTAAAAAAACCGATGTTAAGATTCAATCTTTTTATCCTCTTTTTTTTGAATTTAATTTATCGGTAAAAGGGGGAAATGATATGCAATCGCGTATTGTTGAAAATGCAGAAGAAAAATTAAATATTGAGCCTATGATTTTGGATTTGTTTATGGAGGGTAAACTCAAAGCAAAAGGTCATCTCACCACAAGCAAAACTCCATGCGAAATTATAGTTGGAGTCGGAGTTGGTGAACCGAATGTTAAAGCTGTAGGTTATATATTATTAGCAAGCGAAGTAAAAGATAAGTTAGTTTTCGATTTGTGCAACCCGTCGGAATTTACTCAAGAACTTATAAATAAGGGTTTTGCCGATATATTCCCTTCAAAATGCGATAAATTAATTATTGAGCAATCAGCAGATGGGCTTGACTGGAATTTTAAAGTCATTGAAATAGTTGATGAAAACAATACTGCGAATATAAAGGTAAGCGATATTATTGAATTAAGCGAAAAAATGAAATCAAGAACTGCCGGAGGTTCTTCCCTGTCCAAAGAGGATAAACTCATCGCCACAGTCGAAGAAAATTTCGGGTTGCGGATTACCGAAAGTATAAGAATTGACTGATATAAGGCATTTATAGGATAAGATTGCCTTTGTCAAGTTTTTCGCCGCATTCAAAACAGCTTTTTGATGTAATCGCCGGCTTCGATATATTCCTCTTTCGTGGATAAGTGCTCGAGCATCAGCGGGATATTCTCATCGAGCTTGCGCACCTCGCCGATCAGGCATCTGTGGTCGAAATTGCCCTTGCCGACGATGATTTCGCTTAAATGCGCGGTCAGCTCCTGGGTCATGGTTATATCCTTGACGTGGACGCTCTTTATGTATTTGCCGAGCTTGGCGAAGCAGCTCTTGATTATTCCCGCTGTGGCGTAATATTTCATCGGGCTGTTTATCGTGTTCACTATGTCGATGTGCGCGGCGAAACGCTCGCGCCCGACCGCCTTTATCAAATCGAGATAGCCGTCCTCGTCATACGGGTGCATCCACGGCATCATTTCAAGGGTATAGCATGTCCGTTTGGGTTTTACGGCATCGATTATATCCCTCGTGGTTTCGACGATCAAATCAAATGCTTCCTTTGTGAAGTTTTTATCCGAGTGCCCGTCCCATCTTTCGCCTAAATTCCCCGCGATGTTCACGCAGCAGTTCGCGCCCATTTCGTCGGCGACAAACAGCTGCGTTTTGCAATGCTCGAGGGCGGTTTTTCTTTCCTCGGGGTCTGGCGACATGGGGTTGCTCCAGGCGCCCACTTCCGCGATCACGATATCGTATTTTTTTGCCGCTTTGATGAATTCGTCTTTTTTGCCCAAATCGTTTTTGTTGTTTATTGGGGAATATGCCGCCCCGTAGCCGTATTTTTGGTGGAGCAGCGCCCACTGCTCGCCGCTTTCGTATCTGTCGAAAATTGGCGCTCCAAGTCTCATATGATTTGCCCTCCCGCAATTTTTTGTTTTTTTATCTATTATACCCTAAAAAACAAAAATCCGCAAGGCGAATTCTTGAACAATATGCAAATTTATGATATAATGACCCAATAATTTCCACGCTTCAATCGTGTTATCAGTGAAAGGAGGCTGAGAGCATGACAAAATCTTTACCGGCGCGCGGGGGCGAGACAGAAATGGATTCGCAGAAAATCGAAGAAATATATGGGCGCCACGCCGACATGGTTTTCAGCGTAAGCTTTTCGTATCTGAAAAACACGGAAGACGCAAAAGACGTGGTTTCGGAAATATTTTTGAAGCTGCTGCAAAAAAGGATCCGTTTCAACGACGCGGAACACGAAAAAGCATGGCTGCTGCGGGCTACGATAAACAAATGCAAAGATTTTCTAAAAGATTGGCGGCGCAAAAACGAAAACATAGACGATCACGAATATCTGGAAAGCGGCGACCCGTTTCAAACAGATGAAACATATGAACTCGTCCTGAAACTGCCGGATCGTTACAAAGCCGTGATTTATCTGCACTATTATGAGGGCTACAAAACGGAAGAAATCGGAAGGATGCTGAAAAAGCCGCAATCGACCGTCCTCTCCCAGTTGAGGGAAGCCAGGAAATTATTGAAAGGGGCATTGGAAAATGAAAAATGAAAAAATAGCGGGCGCATGGGACAAAATGAAACCGAGCGCGGAGCTGAAAGAGCAAATATTGGTCGATATCATGCAAAAATATAATCAAAAAAACAAAAAGGCGATTTTCAAATCATTCAAGCCGGCGAAGATAATCGCGACGGCGGCGGCAGTTTTGCTGGTGGCCGGGCTGATAAACATACAAACCGTCATAGCGTTTCTCAGCGGACTGTTCTTTGTCCCCGGAATCGGGCTGACAGACGACGCAAGCATAACCTATTACGGGATTGAGGAACCTTTTGAGATAGAAACGGAATACGGGATCATGAAAATCGAATATATATCCAAGGTCACGCAAGGCGGAAAAACCGACCTGAATATATATATGACCACAAAAGACAGCTATCCCGCAAGCTGGATCGACCCGCTCGTGATATCGGCGCATAGCGGCGGGGAAATGATTTTTGAAGCGGAAGTCTTAGATAGGGCGATCACGCATGACGCCAAAGCGTTTTTTTTGACTTACAGGGATTTTCCGGATATAGATGCATTTGATCTGGATTTATACGGAAGTTTGGCCGGGGTCTCGCTCAAAGAGATAAGCGGCGAGGTCGCGTTCTCAAAGGAAAACAACGGGGTCACGCTCGCCGTGCAAAAGGTAAAAGGTTCGGAAACCATGTATTTCACCGGTATTTACGGCGCAAGCATAAAGCCCGAAAATTACAGGTTTTCAGGGGCGATGTCGCGATTTCACAGTTTTGCCTATGATAATGGCGGAAATCCGTTTGATCTGCTGGACGGGGGTGCGGAAAGGTTTTTCCACAATGGATTCAGCGTAGGGTTCCATAAAAACGCAGATGGAATAAAGGGATTCAAATCCGACAGATTGGAGCTATATTACGGAAAACAGCCGGATTCGTTTATGTCCGTCACGGCTCCCATCGGCTTGCCGGTGCATTACCCGTTTGACATATTCGAGCTGCCCGTGCCAAAAGACGGCGAAACGCTTGAAATCGACATTGAGATAGCCGTCGGGCAATATATCTATAGAATCACGTCGATAAGCCGCGAAGGGGACAGACTATATTTCGAGGACAATTCGACGTTAAAATTCAAATATGGCGAAAACGGCGAAATAAACGGAGCCGTCACATGGGAGCCGGCGCAGGGGACGCCGGAATACGCGCAGGCTGTCGAAAACCGGGAATACAGTATCGGCTGGGCGCAGTTCATCTGCGGCGATTTGACGGAAGATATGCCATGGTATGGCTGGGACGGCAGATATGGGAGAGTGGCGGGCAGCTTGATAACGGGATTCGATGAAAATGCCGAAAACGTGAAATTGGCGTTGGTCGAGATCCTAATTTACCAGTACGGCAATTTTGACGTGGAATTTGAGTAGGGAACGCCGCCCTCGACATTCCAAGGCACGCAAAGGGGCGGATGATCGATCATCCGCCCCTTGTGCGCTGTTCCAAATCCAAAATATGCGCTATTTGAATTCTACCGCGATTGTCACCACTTCATAAGCCCCGACCTCGAATATTACCGAGTCCCCGGAAACCGCTATTTCCTTTTGGAATGTCTCGTTTATATCGACCACGCAGGCTTTCGCGATGCACCTGGAAAAGTCCAAGGTGGCTTTCGAACCCTTGCCGTTCGCGTCGTAGAGGCGAACTATCATGGTCTTGCCGTCTGCGGACTCCTCCGCGCTCTTCACAGCCGACAAAATCACGTCGCCGGAGAGAGCGAACAGCCCGGCGTCGAGCGGCAGGCTGCCGCCGTGCTTCGTGCCGGAGATGAACGCGGCCGGGTGGACGAACTCGTCCCTTATCTTCGACAGCGTCTGGTTCTGAAGGTCGCCGGGGATCGCCACGCCGACGGCTATGTGGTGTATGCCGTATTCGGGGTACGGATCCGGGTCGAACGAAGAGCGGATCAGATCGACCGCTATAGAATTGTCCACGGTCCTGAAGCCGTATTTCGTGTCGGTCACCACCATCACGGGAGCCTCATTGTTTGAGCCGGGCAGCGACACCGCGAAGCTGTTGCCGGGCATGTCGATGTTGTTTTCGTCCCTGTCGATTGTGGCAAATGGTATGTCGTACCTGTATTTTTTTGTATCGCCGTTCAGGCGGACGAAGAAGTTCAGCTGCGGTATGCCCTCGCCGCGCCTTCCCACTTCGTGCCAGTCGGCCATGATGTCGAAGCGCAGAGTGCTGCTGTTGTCGTCAAGGGACACCTTGACGTTCGCCTTCGAGTTTCTGAATTTTATGTCGTACTGCACCCATTTGCGGATGCCGCCGAGGTTCTGGTCGTAGACCCTCGCGTTGTAAACGCGGTTGAGCTCCTCGACTTTCATCTGCGGGCCCACTCTCCACGAGGTCATGCCGTTCACGTCGTCCTCCTGGATATAGCGAAGACCGGCGAACCCTTGCCCGCCGCAGGCTTCTTTGCCGGTTTTTTTGTCGGTGAGCGTTTTTAGCGTCATGTTGTGGCTGAACACGGCCTTGATCTTGTCGTTTTCGAGCACGATGTCGTCGTCGGAATAATAGTCGCTGCGGTTGCCCGAACTTGCGCCGATGTTGATGGCACCCCTCGGCTCTTCGGTGAGCACATAGGTCGCATATCCCATGGCGGGGATTTTGGCCATGAAGGCGATCTTGAAGAAATTGTGCCCCCAATAGCCGCCCTGCCCCTGCGTGAGCTTCCAGGGGGCCGCAACTCCCGCCGAATCCTTGACGGAGAGGCGGCCTATCTCATAGTTCCAGTCCCATACCGTTATTTCCGCCGGGGCCTCGCGCTCAAATTCCGTGGCGTTGAACAGGTGGAATATCCTGACCTTTCCGTTGCCCCTCTCGGTCTGCGGGAATTTGAAGCCCTGGCCGGAGCCCATCGCGTAGTTGTCCACCGCGTAGCCTACCCCGCCGCCCTCGGCGATCGAGTTTTTGTCGTATTCGACCGCTATGGACGATGTGTCTATCCTTGAGGTGATCGCCCTGAGCGCGTTCGTGGTGTTTGTCTGGGCGGTGGCGAGCACCTGCTGGAACTGCCCCATGGCGTATTCCCTCGTGTCGATAACGCCCGAACCGGTGATTATGTCGTGGAAATGGTTGAACAGAACCTTTTTCCAGGCGTCGGCGAAGCTGTTCGAGTACGGCTTGCCTGAAAGCACGGCCGCCGCCGCGCAGAACGCCTCGGCCTCATACAGCCTGTCCTCGGAGATCCTGTTGGAGGTCTTTATCCTGCTCTGCGAGGTGTAGCAGCCCGTGAACACGAAGTTGAGCTCCTTGTTCACCACGGGAAGCTTGTCCTTGTGCGCCTCGTACAGCTTGAAGAATTCGTGGTATGTGCCAAATTTTATTTCCGGCATCACCGGCCAGGTCATCATGTCGGCGATCGTCTCCACATCGCGCCGGGTCGGGCCGCCGCCGTGGTCGCCTACGCCGTAGACTTTGAGTATCACGTCGATGCCGTATTTGTTCGCGAAATTGGGCATTTCGAAGAAGGTGTCGTGGTTGATGTCGGAGTTGTACCACCACGGGTCTTTCCAGACCAAAATTTCGGAGCCGTTTCTGGACTGCCAGCGATACGAGGATTCGTCGTCGAAGGCGCGGCAGTGATAGTAGTATTTGACCCCGCCTTTGTTTAAAATCTCCGGAACGCTCCAGTTGTGCCCGAAAGTGTCGGGCTCGAAATCGAGCTGCATGGAGTCCGCCTTGATGTCGAGCAGATTCGAGAGATATCTCTTCGTGTACAGGATGTGGCGGGCCAGCGATTCGCCGTTGGGCATATTCTTGTCCGTCTCGACCCAGGTCGAAGCGGTCACTTCCCATCTGCCCTCCTTGACGCGCGCCTTTATCTCGTCGATCATGGCCGGGTCGTGATCCTCGATTATCTTGTACACCGAGGCCTGCGATTGGGAGAAGGTGAAATCGGGATATTCGTCCATCAAATTCAGAACAGTCCTGAAAGTATCCACCGTGACCGCCGCGGTCTCCTGATAGCCCCACATCCAGTTCATATCGATATGCGCGTGGGAAACGCAGATGACCTTGGTCTTTTTGGCGAGGCCGGACATGAATTCGAGCTTTTTTTCGGCTTCTCTGGCGGCCGGGTCGGTTATCGCCGCGTTTTTAGCCACGTCGTCGAGCAAAAAATCCATGACCGCTTCGATTTCGGCGTCGAATTTCCCGCCCTCCACAGCCGACAGCTTGAGGGCGTAGCCCACTTGGCTTACGGTGCGCGAGGCGTAGTAGTTGCCGGGAGTTTTGCTTTTCAAAAAAGCGAGTTTATCCGCAATTGACAATGCCATAACCAAATCCTCCTGAATTTTCGTTTAAATTGATTGCAAATTGATTTTAGGGATTCTTTTTCCGATTACCATTCTATCAGAAAAATCAACATAAATCAAGGGGAAATAACAAAAATGCAAAAAAATTTGTCCTTTACATTGCATGGCATTGACATACGGCAAAAAATGCCATATAATATATGATACGGCGATTATTATGTTTTGGGGGAAATCGATATGCAGGATTCGGAAAACAAAACGGAAAACAGGATTGTCGGATTGCTTTTCTATATAATAGTCATAACAACGGCTATAATGGTGGCTCCGCTGGTATATGAACTCGCCGAAAATTATTCGTTCAATGGCAGGGCTTCGGCGGCGGGCGTCAATTTGGCTTCGGGCGAAAAAAACGCGAAAAACAAAAATTATACCGTCCAGGAAAACACGATCGACATTTCGGAACTGAAAAACACGGAATTTGGCACCCTCACCCCGATTTCAGCCAAGGTTTCAAACAGCGGGGAATTGGTTTTATTTTGCTCCTACCGCGCCGAAATAATAAACGCAAGCCAAAACGGGCAGCCGGAAGAGCCCAAACAATACGAGACGCGCTTGCAGATAGCGGCGATAAAAAACTTGGCGGAAAGCGACGGCTCCGATGGCCATTTCAACGCGAAAGGCGACGTCGAAGTCTACGGGCGGGCGCTTTCGGCTCGGTATGATCTGCTTGAGAGCGTGCAAAGCGGCGATTATATATTCACTGATTTCGACGACGGGACTTTTTTTATGTCAAACGCCAAAACGGCATTTCTTTTTGATGTCGAAAACATGAAAATGGCGGCCAATTACGCATACCCGCCAAATTATGCCGTTTATCATTCAGCTCTGTCCCCAAACAAAGAAATGCTCGCCCTCGCCGCCGAAGAAGGTTTTTTCATCGAAAACCTGAATGGGGCGGACGCGGCGGCTGAAATCAACAATTTTGACCTGAAAGAACTCATATCCGCGACTGTCAACGCCAACGGCGTGAAAATCACGGTTCGCTACCCTTTCTGGTCAAGCGACGGCTCGCGAATATTTTATAAGCTGTATGCCGACGAAAACGTGAAAAATGCGGGGGTGACGACCACTTCCCCCGGCGGGAACGAGCAGCTTGCGACGCTCGAATGCGGCGATTTTTTGTTTATGGACGACGACTTGATTTTCTATTATTTTTCTTCGACTTCGGGCGCCAACCCGACTTCTTTCCGGTGCGGGCATTTCAACGTCAACGAAAGGAAAATGAACGACGTGATGAGGTCGCAGGTGTATTATTTCGACGTGGACATAAGCCCGAACGGGACGCTTCTCGCCGCTTTGTCCCACAATGGGAACCTTGTGAAAATCAGCGTCATCGAAATACGCACGAAAAAATTGATATATTCTTGCCTTTACAGCGAAATCTACGATTTTTCGTTTTCGCCCGATGGAAAAAACGTGGCCATATACGGCAGGGAAAGCGGCAGGAACACGCTCAAAACGCTGAATATGGACTGGACGGAGGAATAAATGCTAAAACCCGTATCGGCAAGCGAGCTTGCCGCCATTTTGAAAAACAATCTCGATTTCGCATTGGAGGCATATGTCTTGGCCGAAAATGCGCTCTGCAAGCGGCCTGTATACGAATTTATGGAGGCATATTCGGATAGCCGCGAAAACAGCGGGAAAAACCCCGAATTTGGCATGGCCTACCGCGAAGCCGGGAACCCCGAAGAAACCTATGTATCGATCAATTCAAAAAACCCGGATAAATTCGGGGATTTGGTATGCCGCCAAAGACCCTGCGAAATAATCTGCCATGGAGATCGGGGAACCGGGGAATTTCGGCAAAGCTTTTACCGCGTCGGCGGGCCGAAAATACAAAACGGCGCCGGGTTGAAGTTTGCGCCGATGTCGAAAAGCGAAAGAAATCGGCGCAAAACTTTTGACGGGGAGCCGCATTGCTATCTAAATGCGCTTTTTCGCAGTTTCGTGCAGGAAAAAATTTACGGCGACTGCGCCATAATCGGCGCATATGGAAAAGAAGGCGGCCTCTCCGGCTATCTCGCCTATTATGCGATCGCGGAAAACATCAGGGATGTTTCATATATCTACGTGGGCGAAAAACACAGGGGGAAAGGTTGCGGAAAGGCGCTGCTGAATTTTTTTGCAGATAAAAATGCAAATGAGGGGAAAATCTCCTATTATTCTTTCGCCGACGGCGAAATATCGGAAAATCTCGCCAAATCCTGCGGATTTGCTCCTTGCGCGTTTCGGCGCGTATACACGCCAAGTCAGTGCGCGGTTTTTTAGCGTTCTTCGTCTGCCTCGTGTTCGCCCGGGTCAACGGTATCGGATTCCGTTTCGGAAGCAGGGGTTTCGGTAAGCTCTTCTTCGGATTCCTCGCTTTGAGCCGGCGGAGGTTCCGTGGGAGTTTCCGTGGGGGCTTCAACGACGGTGGTTTCCGTGGGGGCTTCCGTGGCGGGAGGCTCTTCGGGGGGTTCGGTAGCGGGGGGTTCGTCGGTGGGCGGTTCCGTGGGAGCTTCTGTGGCGGGAGGCGGAGGCGGCATGGTGGGCGGCAAAGTGGGAGGCAATGTCGGCGGCTCAGTCGCGGGCGGGTTTGTAGCAGGCGGGTTCGTGGCGGGCAGAGGCGGGGGGCTCGTGGTCGGGGTCTGCGTGGGTTTTGCAGAAGTCGTCGGGATTTGCGTCGGTTCTGTGGTTTGCTCTGTGGTTTCGCCGCTTTCTTTTTCGGTTTCGCTTTCGATATCAAGCGTTTCTTCTGTCATGAACACCACTTCTGCGGTGGTCGGTTGCCCTTCGTTTTCGGAAGGGTCTTGTATTGTCGCGGCGCTTTCGGAGATTTCGTCAGTTGTTTCTCCTGTTGTCTCTTCGGTTTTGGGTTTGGCGGCGGAAAACAGCTGCTGTATATTTTCAAAATCGATGTATCGGAAAATCATGGCTCCGCAAAATATCACCCCTGTTATCAAAAATGCCACGACTATCCAATAAATTTTGTTTCCGTCGAAATTTTTTTTGCCATCGGACACGATTTTCGGCTCGCCTTCATCGGAAAAGCTTTCAAAATCCACATCCGCAGAATCTACCCCATATTCGCCATGATTTTGTGGCGAGGCTGCGAATTCTTCTTGTTCGTCCCGGTCGTCTATGGGGTAATTTTCAAATGGTTCGGTTTCTGCCGATTGTCCTTCCCATTGCTCTGTTTCGGCCTTTTTTCGGCTTTTTTTGCCGGGTTCGCTGTTTTTTATGAAATTGTCTATTATGTCCATGTAGGATGCGTCATCGCCGCCCTGCATCGCAAAATCATCCGAATCGCCTGCATCGCCATATGAAAAAAATATGCTTTCGCCGTTTTCGTCCACATTCAGCATATTGGCCCTGCCGTATTCGGAATAGTCGCCGGATTGGGTCAGGCCGTTGATTGTATTGTACTCTTTGCGCTTTCCTTCGTCTTCCAATACGGATATCGCTTCGTTGAGCAGCTTCATCTTCTCTTCCGCGAAGGCGCCGTCGCCTTTGTAGGTGTCGGGATGATATTTTTTTGCCAGCGTCTTGTATGCGTTCCGTATTACTTCGATCGACGCCGAAGGCGAAATTTCCAAAAGCTCGTAATAATTCATGGCATAAACTCTTTTCTCTGTTAATAATTTCGATTATATACCAAAATATTGAACTAACGATGTTATGTATAGCATTTTTGTATTAACTCGATATTAATTATCGGTTAAAGTATTTTTAAAGCGGATTATTTATCGATTTAATTGTTGATATTTTGAAAGATGTGTGGTAGAATAGTAAATGCATTATGCATTATTCAAACAGGGGGGTAGTAATCTTGATATATTTCGGAGAAAACAAGGAATACATTTTATGCGAATGCGAGGCTTGCAAAGGCGAGATGTACATCGAAAAAACTTCCGTTTCGGATGAGGATGCCTACGCATATCATCTCGCTTCGCCGATTAAATGCCGCTGCGGGGCGATAGACGAATATATAAACCGCGCGAAAAAATCATGCCACAAAATAAAGCAGGAGCTCTTTTCACTTTCCGACTTGCTTCACAAGCAACAAAACATCGCAAGCAGGACAAACGAGATCACCTCCGAGCTGAACAAAAAATTTTCCCCGCCTTCATTCATGCAATCGGTTGCGGAAGATTTCATGTTTTCCCTGAAAGTTTTTTTCATAATGCTGGGCGCGGCGATCGGCGTGGAAATATTTTTGTTCGTCATAACGGCGCTGATGTTCTTTTTCGGGATCGCGTTCCAAGCGGAAAACATAGCGGAAAACGGCAACGAGTTGTTTTACGCAATAAATGTTTTCAAGGGCCAGGGCGGGGATTTTCTTTCGAATTTCGGATTTGATTCCGCGGTGCGCCCGCTTTCGGAATACGGGACAGATCCCTCCGAGGGGCTGATATTCGACTATGTGCCCGCCGCCGTCGCGGGGCTTGTGATCGTGGTTTTCTATGTGTTTCTTGCGGTGCTTTTGGTTAGGGTGGGAATAAGCGTGTCAAAGCTCACTTTTTTTGCCAGCAAGGTAATGAACCAAAAGATAAAAATAAACCAAAAAAGGGAAGAGTATAAAAAACAATTGGACGACTTTGGCATAATTTACCAGAATTTAGAAGACCAGATAGGCGAGCTGGCCATACTGCCGGATGATTACAAGAATGTGAGGGCGGCGGATTCGATACTCCAATATTTCGTGAACAACCGTGCGGATTCGATACGGGAGGCGATCGCCCTTTTCCACGACGAGGACTTCAAGGTAAAACTGCTCGAATACAGCAAGGGGCTATATTCCGAGGCGAAACAGACCCGGCGCTATACCAAGGCGATGTATATGATGACTTCGGACGAAAACATCAAGGTCGATATAAAAGAACCAAAAGAGGAATCTCCTGAAAACGGAGGCGCAGGCAAAAGTGCGCCGAGCGAAGCGTTTTCGAAAATAAAAAGCCCCTCGCCCCAAAAATCCCCGAGGCTCAATTCCCCGAAACCCGGCGAAAACCCCGAATCTAAAACGATAGAAGCACCCAAAAAGCCGAAACCGAACGACAGCCGCGAAAACATCGCCGACGCCGACAAATCGGTTCCGGAAAACGACGGGTATGGGGATGACGGCAATCAATAGGTCAAATCCAGGGCGGCGAGCGCTTTTTCGATTTCCTTGATCATTTGGGGTTCGACTTTTTCCAAACGGGAGGCGAGGTTGCGGTCGTTCTTTGAGAACATGTCTACGAATATGTTGTCCCTCAGCTTGCTGCACCAAATGGAATCGCCCAGGTCGATCACGCGGTGGCTGAAGATTATGTCGAGCATTTCGGCAGATTCTTCGTCCCTTGCGTGCTTGGTTTTAAGGCTCACCTCGTAATATGCGGGTATGACGTAATTCAAGGATTCGCAAGCCAAAACTTCTATTATCGCGCCTATGGTTTCAGGATCGGGCACTGTCAGCGGCACGATGAAGGGAAAGCAACCCTCCATGCGCGTATAGTGATGTTCTTGGTTCGCCGTGTATTTCGGATAGGGGACGATTCCGAAATCGGTTTCCATGCCGCGCACGTCTTCGACCATTTTGAAGGTGTTGTTGTAAAACAAAGCGCGGTCGTCCATAAATATTTTGTCGTGGACTTCGCTGTAATTGGCCCTGTCCGATTTGTTTTGGTACCACGAATTGTTGTCGTAGTTTATGGAAAATATCTTTTCGATGACAGAAGCGAATTTTTCGTCGGTTGGCAAAGTGAAATCGGGCAAGCCGCTAGACGTCCTTGCGACCGTTTCGACTCCCGCCGCCACCCAAAAACAGGGCAGCACATATTTCACCATCGAAACCAGCCCGTACATGTCGTTTTCGTTCATTACCCCGTTGCCGTCCACGTCGCGCACGACCAGCTTCACCATTTCCGCGTATTTGTCAAAAGTCCATTCCCCGTTTTTAACGAGGCCGTAAGGGTTTTCCAGCTCAAGTTCCGCGATCAGTTTCTTGTTGAACAGCAGCACATGGATCAAATCGTATGTGGTTATGTCCACCGCTCCCACCGGGAATAAAATCATATCTTTGAAAGTGAATGCCTGCGTGAGCCCGGAGTCCCAATATGGCTTGCCCAAATCGATATAGCGGCCATATTCGTGGAATTTGTATCCCAGCCCTTCCACGAAATATCCGAACATGGGGTCGCACCAACCGGTGACGAAATCATAGTCGTCTGAGCCCGAATTCACGGATTTTTTTATTTTGTTGTAGTCTTCGGTTTCGGTTATCAAAATGTTGAGCCTTCCCTCCGCTACCCTGTTCCTGCGGTATATGCTGTCATTTACGAGGTCGCCGGTTTCTTCCTCGACATTCACCGATCCGTGCCAGGCATGAATTTCGCCGCTCGACAGAATCCTGAACTCGTACCCGCCCAAATCCATTTCGGGCACGTCGTCCGTAATTTTCTGGTCTTGGATATCCGGCGTTTCGTCGTCGTCGGCGGCTTGCTGCCCGGCTTCGCCGCCGTTTTCCGCGACTGAGCTTTTGTTGTCGCAGGCGGCAAAAACAACCGAAAAGCAAATCGCCAAAATCAGCGCAACGGACAAAAACACTTTTTTCATAAAAAAATTCCCCTCCATAATTGGCGTGACATGAACCAATGTGAATGTCAATTCACATGCCGTTCATGCGCAGACTTGCATAAATGTGAACCAATGTGAATGTCAATTCACATGCCGTTCATGCGCAGGCTTGCATAAATGTGCACTGTGCACCGTGTTTTTCAGCAATACGGAAGTTGTGACCGCACCGACGCCGCCGGGCACCGGCGTCATCGCCAAAACTTTGCCATCCAACGCTTCATAATCCGCGTCGCCGCATAACTTGCCTTCGGCCATGTTTACCCCCACATCGATTATTATCTGCCCCGGATGTGCAAAGTCGGCTCCGACCATCTTCGCCGAACCCGCACATGCGACAAGTATGTCCGCTTTTTTGCATTCTTCGGCGAGATTTTGCGTTTTCGTGTGGCATATGGTCACAGTGGCGTTTTTATCCAGCAGGAGCATGGCCAGCGGCTTTCCCACAATCAAGCTGCGCCCGATGATCGTCGTTTTTTTTCCGGTCAATTCTATGCCGTAAAAATCCAGAAGTTCGATCACCGCTTGGGCGGTGCAAGGCGCATAGCCGTCTTTCCTGCCTTCGTAGATGCAGGCACCGCTTTCGGGGCTCATCGCGTCGACGTCCTTTGTTTTGGCGATGAGCCCTCTTATTCGGTCAAAAGGCAGATGACCCGGCAGGGGACGGAACAAAAGTATCCCGTGAACCGAATCGTCACCGTTTAATTTTGTTATGGTTTCCTCCAAAGCGCCCTGCGCGGGTTCTCGGGGCATGGCAATCGTTTCAACCATGGCATTTGCGGCCGAAAAGCGTTTTATTATGCCTTTTTCGTAGGAAACGTCTTCTTCCCTTTCGCCGATCCGGACGATGGCGAGTTTCGGGATTATTTGCTTTTTTGCCAATTCCTCTATTTGCCCGGCAATCTGCCCGATAATGGCGGATGCGACCGGCATGCCCCTCAATTGCTGCATTGCGTTCTCCTTGGTTAATCTAAAATGTAAAAGAAAGTCACCCCGGTGTAGCCCTTGTTCACAGCCCCGTCGGGGAGGTACTGGTTTGAAGGATAGTCGGCCCAGGCCTCTCCGGCGGTGAAGGCTGGGGTTATTATTTTGCAATCGTCATTTGGGACCAAATCGGGGAAAGCGCCCGCTTCCGTTCCGAAATCGTACCACTTGTCGCCGTCTTTCACCTCTGAACTTACGATCCTGTAAGAAACGCCGGCTTTCAGTGACAGGGGCGAACCCAGCTGCGCGGTTTTGAATCCAAGCGAATCCAGGGGAGAATCCGGGGTGATTTCCGCGCTCGCCAGCAGCGCCTGCGTTTCCACATCCCAGATGCGTATGGTGTGCGATTCGTTCATTTCGCCGTTTTGCGGGCGGCCCACGGCCGAAACGGTCATGTCGGCGAGGCATTCGAACTCATACCCTACCGAACCGTCGTAATCGTTGCGTTCGCCGGTCGCCGCTTCTTTGAGAAAAGATTTAGGCTGAGGGCCGGCATCCGCAGAATCGCCGTTGTCGCCGGCCTTGCCCGAGTCTTCGCCCCCGGCTTTGTCTTCGCAGGAGGTGAAACAGACCAAAGCCGTCAGGCACGCCAAACACAGTATCAGAACCAGCGAAATAAGTTTTTTGAACTTCATAAAAACACTCCTTCTTGTTTTTTATGTTTTTTTGCGGGTAATTCCCACATACCGCCCTTCATTTTACCACAAAAATATGAACAAATATACAAATCCGCCCTCCAACGAGGGCGGATTTGCATTAAATTTTTTCACTTTGATTTTATCGCGTTTACGATCATGTAGTAAATGGGGATCGTCAGAAACACCATCCAGGCCGGGTGCCATATGCCGTAGTCGAATCCGACGCAAAGATAAAATATCGCGCACAAAATCGGGTATGGGAAAATGTTCGCCTTGGCCTTGAAAGTTTTTGCCCTTGTCATGGCGACTGTTTCGTAGTAAACGGGTATGGTCATGAACAGGAGCCAGGTCGGGTGCCATACATCCGCGAAAAAACCTATGGCGAGATATGCGGCCGCGATGATCACGGGATATGGGAATACATACCAGTTAAACGATTTGATTTCCGGCTTGCCCCCGGCATTATTTTTAGCCTCCATAAATATTTTTCTCCTCGACAATTATTTTTTATTATACGTTGTATATTATTATATCATATAAAATAATGGAATGCAACACTTTTATTGGAATATTTAACTAAAAATCAAAAAAAATGCGCGAAATTTTGTTTATGCCGACCTATTGCATAAATTTCTTTTTTATGGTATAATGACGGGAAAAAAAGAAAGGGCAGAAATATAAATTATGGAATCGACGCTTTTGGCCGAAAAAATAAAAAACGGCGGATATGACGAAACATTGAAACGGTTTTACGGGGAGGCGAGAACCGAATCCGCGAGGCGGCGCTATGTCGGGGCGATTGAGCGCTTTGCGGATTTGTACGGCGCCAATGATGTGGCGCTCATCTCGGTCCCCGGGAGAAGCGAGGTGCTCGGGAACCACACGGACCACAACCGAGGCTGCGTGCTCGCGGCGGCTATAAACTTGGATGTCGTCGCTGTGGTTTCGAAAAGCCATGCTCCAAGGGCGCATATAAGGATAAAGAGCGAAGGCTTCGAGCCCGACGAAATCGACATAAACGAACTTTCGGCCCGGGAAAGCGAAAGATTCAGCTCTGCGGCGATAATACGCGGCACCTGCAAAAGGTTTTCCGATCTCGGCTACGAAATCGGCGGCTTTGACGCTTATACGGTTTCTGATGTACAAAAAGGCTCGGGGCTGTCGTCTTCGGCGGCTTTCGAGGTTTTGGTGGGATTTATGCTGAACCGGCTTTACAACGGCGGCGAAATCCCCCCGCTCGAAATCGCCAAAATCGGGCAGTATGCCGAAAACAATTATTTCGGGAAACCGTGCGGCCTGATGGATCAGACCGCTTGTTCGGTGGGGGGGTTCGTTTCGATAGATTTCGGGGATATTTCGGCTCCCGCATTCGAAAAACTGGATTTCGACTTGTCGAAGTCGGGATACAGCCTGTGCATCGTTTCGGCAGGCGGCTCGCACCATAACCTAAACGAAGAATACGCCGCCATGCCAAGCGAAATGAAACAAGTCGCGGCTTGTTTCGGAAAGGAAGCGCTGCGCGAAATCGAAAAAACCGCTTTTTTTGAAAATATCGGCAAGCTGCGGGAGATCTGCGGGGACAGGGCGGTTTTGCGCGCGATGCACTATTTCGCCGAGAACGCGAGGGTTAAATCCGGGGCGGAAGCCCTCAAAGAGGGCGATTTCGAAGGGTTTTTGCGGCTCGTGGCGTCTTCGGGAAATTCTTCGTACAAATACTTGCAAAACATTTACGACCCGAAAAACCCGAAAGAACAGGGCTTAGCGCTCGCATTGGCGCTTTCGGAGGAACTGCTCGCGGGAAAACCGGCCGCTTCGCGGGTTCACGGCGGGGGGTTTGCCGGAACTATCCAGGCATTTGTGCCGAAAAAATGCGTGGGCGAATATTTCGGGAAAATGAGCCGCGTGTTCGGCGAAGGTTCGTGCCTCGAACTATCGGTTCGCGGCGAAGGGGCAATTGTGGTGATGTGACGCTTGATCGGCGCCTAAGCGTTAAATTTTCCTTTCCCGCGAATCAATGGCCAACCGAAAATTATCGAAATCATGCCTAAAATCGCTAATGACGGAACAAGCCAATCCAATGCTCCTGTTTGCGGCGAGATTTTCCATCCGTCGGTATCGCCATCGTCGGCGTAATTTTCATTCGGCTGCTCATCCGAAATGGCGGCGCTGCCGTCTGCGAATGTCCACGAATCATCTTCGGCATCGTACAGCCACATGCCGAGGCCGATGCCGTATTCATCGATTGTTTGCCGATTTTCGCTTTCTTCGGTTATCCGCTCGCCGGACGATGTATAGTTGTCTCCGCTTTTGGCAAGCGCATCGTTTCCTTTTGTGGAAAGTTCGTTTCCGGAAACTTCCGAACCGGGAAGTTTATCGCCGCCCGACGTGGGCGTCGTAATCTCCGGCTCGATTGGCGGTTCGGTCGGCGTTTCGGTTTGTTTTTGCCTTGCCGGAAGAGAATTAGCAGGCGGGTCGGCCGGCGTTTCCGTAGGCGGCTCTATCAAGGGTTCGGTAGGAGGTTCTTTAAATGGGTCTGTCGGAGGGTTCGTAGGGGGATCTGTCGGAGGATCTGTCGGAGGATCGGTAGGGGGATCTGTTGGGGGATCTGTTGGGGGATCTGTTGGGGGATCTGTTGGGGGATCGGTAGGGGGATCTGTTGGGGGATCTGTTGGGGGATCGGGCAAGGAGTTTATCTTTTTTGCTATCTTGTGCTTCGGTTTTTCCGGAACGGGCTTATCGTCGGTCGGATCGCCGTTTTCGTCGTCGTGGATATATGAAGCAACATTTACGATATACAATTCTTCTGATGCGCTTTCCGCCGCTGTCACCGTCAAGTACAGTTCCACTTCTTCTCCTGCGGCGAGAAATGGAATCGTCCATGTCGCCGTTCCGGCTGTGTAATCCCCTATGACCGCAATTTTAGCCGCGTTGTCGTATGCGATCGATTTGTATGCAGTGTTTTCCGGCAGCGGGTCGCTCACGACGACATTGGTTGCCGGTATGTTCCCGGTGTTGGTTGCCGTCAGCGTATAGACAATATCGCTTTGCCCGGATATATTGGTCGGGGTCCCGTATGCGAAACCGATGTTTTCAGGGCTTGATTGTTTGTGCACTTCTACGGAAGGGATTTCTACGGAAGGGATTTCGGGGTGCGCGGCCGCAGTTTTCGGTATCTTGTGCTTTGGTTTTCCCGCAACGGGTTTGTCGGCGCCCGGGAGTCCGTCGTTGCCGTCATGCCTGTAATAAGCCGTATTTATAATTTCGATGTCCTCTGCGGCGCTCGCGGCGATGGTTGTCACCGTAAAATAAAGGTCGATTTCATCGCCTGCATCAAGCGCCCCGATAATCCAAACCGCTTCGCCCCCGCTGCACTCGACGGTCACGCTTATGCCGGCTTTGGCTTCATATCCGATTGTCCCGGCTTTGTATGCCGTGTTTGCCGGAATCGGATCAGTCACGACGATATTGGCCGCCGCCGCGCCGCCGGAATTTGCCACTTTCAACGTGTAGGCGATATCGCTTTTTTCGGATATTTCGGTTGGAGCCTGGTCCCCTTCGCCCATGCTTGCGGGATTGGACTCCTTGTGTATGTCTATCTTTGGAACTATGCCGTGCTCGTAATAATTTACAATTGTCACCACGCTTTCCCCGCCGTCCGAAATGGTCGCGGGATTGCCCCTAGTTTTTGTCACTTCGTAGTTTGCGCCCTCCGATTCTTCCACGATCCAAGTTGTATCGTCGTCAATTCCTATGATTGTGGCGGGACTATTTACGGAAAAAGCGATATAGCTGCCATCGCCGCCGGCGCTTTCATAGACATAATGCGGCGCACTGCCGCTGACGTTCATATATTGGCCTGTGCCGGCGTTTTTCACCTTTGCGCGAAACAAGGTGCCGTCGTCCACACCCCAGTCCGCGTGGTTGCTTTTGTCGGTTTCGTCATCTTCGTCGAATTCTTTTTTTACGGTCAGCCTTCCGGATTTGACGACGGTGACGGTTATTTCGTCTTCGCTGTCGGCGTAGTCGCGTTCTTCTTCTTTGGTTTCGGCTATGACCCTGTTTTTCATGGAGGCCATCAGTTCGGTCGCTTCGCAGTACAGCTCGATCGTGATTTTTTCGTTTTTTTCCATAAGCGGGATCTCGAAATATATGACATTTCCCGTTCTGTATGAAACCCCGGCATAATCATTGCCGATATATTCGACTCCGGACGGCGGCAAGTAGTCCATGACCGTCACGTTTTCCACCGCGCAGTCCGAATAATTTTCCACTGTTATCCCATATGCTATGGTATCGCCTTTTTTGTATGTCTTTTTGTCCGCCGTTTTGCTGACGGCGACGTCGTACCGCGAATCGGGATAGACGACCGTGATTTCAGTTTCGTCGGAATTGTTTTCATAATCAAATTCAATTTCGCTGATATGCACGGTAGCGGAGTTGAGAATCGACCTTGCCGCTTTCATCGCGCGGCAGCGAACGGTGACCGTAGTGGACTGAAACGCCGCCAATGTGTAAATATCCACTTTCAATTCCCGCGTGATTTGGTCATAGCTGTAACTGCCCGGGCTTCTGTTCGGGCATTCCACAAATTCGAGCTCCGGCGGTATATGGTCGATGACATACACGCCGGTGGCGTCCGCTTTTTGGGTGTTGGAAACGGTGATCGTATAGGTCACAAAATCAAATTTGGCGTACAGGCTCCTGTCCGAGGTTTTTTTCAATTTTACGTCGTAATCCACGATTTCGATTCCCGCTTTGGTCGCTTCGATATAGCCGTAGCCGGCTCCCATGTCGATGGCAAACGAATTCCAGGCCAGGGCGCCTTTTGGCGCATTTTCCGGAATCTTGATCGGTACAATGGCTTGTATGGTATCGCCGATGCGGAAAAATTCGCCCCCGTTCAGCATGATTTTAAACGCGCGCACTTCCGTCCAATTGCCCACTGAGCCTTCCGGCAGCCAATTTGCGCGATTCTCATAATCGTCTATGCCTTTCCAGGGAACCGGGTCTTCTTTCGCATACAAAACGGCAAACCGGGAGTCGCCGAGCAAAATCGGGCCCGTCATGGAAATTCCGCCAAATTCAGTCATCCTGGCGGCATATTGGCCGTTTTTGTCTTCGACTATCGACGTGTCCCCCGCATATGGCAAAACGTCAAAAGCCGTCATGGCGGATAAATCCCTCGACGAATAATTTGCAATATCCAAAGAGTAAAAAGAATACGTACCCGGCAGGGAATAGCCCACAGCGGGCGAGTTTAGGAAAGATTTGTTATAGCTGCCCTGCACGCCTTTCGAGGCCACCACCGTTTCGGGGGGGATGTAGTTCAAAGTGATTTTTGCCCGTAAAAACTTTTCGGTGAAAAGCCCGTTGTTGTTGATGTCGAATTCATCGTCGGCATACGGCTCATAGCCCCTATAGACGCCGGAAGCGCTTTGGTTGTTGTTGGTCGCGATGATTTTTGCATACTCCGGCCAATGGAAATAGCTGACCAAGTCGTTTTCGCCCTTGCGGGCGCTGTCGAGGATTTCGAGCCTGTAGCTGTAATAGGCGATATACTCGCCGCGAAAATATGAAATGTCGTAAGTGCCTTTCAGATTCCATATGAGGGCCGTTTGGCCGGTTCCCTTGTAGTCGTTCACGATGATCGGCTCGATATTTTCGTACATATCATTGAGCGTCTGCCCGTTGAGGTTTGTGAACGCCATCGAGCCGGGGACATATTTGAAGCCGTCGGGCAAAATATCGATGATTTGCGCCCCGTCGAAAATGATGCAGTCTTCCTTGTCGAAATCATAAAAACGCAGCCTGTTGGAAACGGTGAGCGCGGAGCCCGCGTAAACCGTGGCGGAAGCGATGCCGGTCACAACTTTCATGCCCCTGAATTTCGGCTGGTAAGAAGTGATGTCATGGTATGCGGAGTCTTCGCCGAGCAAGGTCTTTTTCGCCCCGCCGTCTTCAAAGTCGTAATAAAAAGCGCCGATATTTCCGAATGCGGTGGCGCGGTCATGCGGGATGGTTGAAAATATTCCGTCCTTTAGTCTCGCACCGACGTCAAAATATATCTGGCCGCCGGCATTCAGTTCCGGGACAAGCAGCCTGAGCCCGTCGACCACGACGGGCTCCCCGGTATGGGGATCGGCCGGCAAAAAGAAATAATCCGAATACAGGCATCCGGAGTGCTCGCCGGAATAACAGTACTGCGCCCTGCCGTAAGGCTCAGTTTCATCCAATTTGGAAACCGGGCGCGCGGAATATACGAGATCGCCCGGCGTCAAATAATCGCGCCCCAGCGAAGCGAAATAATAGTCTTCCCAAACGCCCGTTCCGGCGATTCTGTACTGCACTTTCATGCTTCCGGAAACCGCTTCCGGTTTCGCGCTCACGGAAAAACCGAAAAAGCGCAAACTCTGGTCCAATTTTTCGTCCGAAATCACGAAATTGCGCATCGGGGTCGCATTCATTGTATTGGAGTATGAATTGTAGAACCAATAATCCCCGTCGATTTCTTCGTCGATCGCCAGCCTGCTCGCATGCTTGGACGATGCTCCGATGCTGTTGCCCCTCATGGTTTTTATCGGCTCTTTGGCATATTGCCTGCCCGGGGTTTCTTTGCCGAATCTCACAAAGGTTTCGAGATGGCATGAATAGTCTTCGTCGTCAAAAGCTTTGTTTTTTACGAAATATTCATAATCCGCTTCATTCGCATAATCGGGCCCTATTTCGCAATCGGGGAATCGCAGCTTCAGATCCACGCTTTTGTTGCCGCTGCCGGCAGGGGGGTCATAAACCGCCACTCTTTTTCCTTCATATCCCGGATAATTTCCATCGTAAAACTTCCAATGTGGATATCCGACGTTGTCTGCAGGGTCGAAAACCGCGCCGTCCGGCAATATGTCGACGATAACGGTTCTGTCTATTTCTCTTGTGCCCTTGGCGGCAAAAGCGTCTCCGTTGAATGTGAAAGTGACGGGATACGCCGAATCGGGGCCGATCTTCCCCGCGCCCGCATCTTCGCCGGCATAAACTTCGTAGCCGGACACGCCGTCTTTGCTTACCTGCCTTATATAGTTTTGCTGGGTTACGCCTTTTGCGGGCGCATATCTGTCATACTTCCACACTATTTCCAATTCGGCTTCGATGGGATCGTGGCTGTCGCTGGTCAAAGTGACTTTCAATTTCAAAGGATAATTTTGCGGCGTATAGCCTTTTGGCATCGATACGCTTCCCGGCAATCCGAACTCCGAACCTCCCGCCAGATCTCTCAGCGTCCATGTGACTGTCTGCGAGTCGGCATCGACAACTTTCGGCCCTCTCGTGATTTGCTGCGGGGCATCGCTTGCAACGATTGTGGGTTTAGTGGGCAAACTTACGATGTCGTCCGTTTTGTATTCCAGCGCAAGCACCGGATTGATCAAAATATCGCTGACATTCAGCCCGGAATTTTCAAAGACGATTTTGAAAGTCGCCGTTTCCCCGACATACAAAGCCGGATTTGAAGGGTCGATTTCAGTCCCGTCGGTGCGGACGATCGATAGCCTGTAGTCGGTATCTCCTTGCGCGGCGACGAGCGGGAACACAGCCGCAGGAATTATCGCGGCGATCAAAAACCACGCCAAAACAACCGAAAATAGTGACCGTTTTGTTTTTTCCATTTTTCGAACTCCCCAAACTATTTCTTTTCGAAAATATATTCACGACACTATTCTAATTCCGGTTCGGCTTTTTTTCAATTGCTTTTTTGTGAATTTTTTGTGTGTTTTTTCCTTAGTTTCCGCTATTTTGACAGGTTAAAGTTGCTTTTCGCCAATTTCGAGAACCTGGCTATCACATCGTCGATTTCAAAATGCGGATGGCCTATGATGTACGAATGGATTTTGTTGCCGAACTTTTCATGCCATTTAGAATCGATCGAACCAAACCCGTGGCATGCGCCAAACAGGCTTCCCGCAGTGGCCCCGGTGCAATCGTTGTCGAGCCCCATCGCGACGGTATTTCCGATGGTCTTTGCGAAATCGCCGCCACCGAGCTGCATCCCGAATATTACGAGCGCGGCGTTGTTGTCGGTGTGCACGCCGCTCATTCCTTCGAAGTGGCTGTCGACCAAAGCTCTCGCGTGGCGATAATCGCGGATGCTGTCTTTTGCGCCGAGCGCCCACGAAACGTCTTTGTACAAAAGCGATTCGTTCGGTATCTCGCAAAGCGCCGCGTCAAAGGCCGCAAATGGGTCATTTAAGGCAAAAGCCGCCGCTATGGCAGCAGAAAAAAACATCTCGCCGTATATGCCGTTTCGCCTGTGGCTTATATATGCGTCATGGTATGCCATTTCGGCCGCCTTTTCCGGCAGCCCGGGCGCCAGATAGCCAAATGGGTCGCTCCTTATGTCCGCGCCTATCCACTGGACATACGGGTTTTCGATTTCGCCGCATTTGTCTGCGGATATGCCCTTTTTGAGGTTTTTCAGCGCTATGTCTTCCGCGGTGCAGGCATAAGGCAAATATGAAAGCCAGCACTTGCCCACGTCCTCGGTGTCAAAGCCGAGCCCGCAATCCTCAGCTATCAAAAGCCCGAGAAGGGTGTATGTTATGTCGTCGTCCACGGGTACGCCGTTTAATCCTTCCGATGTGAAGTCATAAGCCGGGTTTACGCCGTAGTGCATGGCGTTCGGATTTTTTATCTTTGACCAGTAGTGGGTGTTTGGGAATTCGTCCCCTATCCACTTCGCCCAAGATTCCATTTCGTCGATAGTCCAGAATTCCACTGCCGCCCCGAGGATGCAGCCGCTCATGCGGCCGTAAAGCGCTCCCTTGAGCCGCTCTGTATAGGCGGCTTCGTCGAATGACGCCCATAACTCGCGTTTTGCGGGTTTTCTGAGTTTCTTGATTTTTTGCAGATCGTCGGGTTCCTTTGCCGCGAGTTTTTCGCATATGGGCAGAGCTTTCATCTGGTCCAGGCGTTCCAAAAGGAATTTGTCGGTTTCGGCGATGATTTCGGCGATGCCTTCCGCCCCGTACTCGTGCTTGAGCCGCGCATATTCGTTTATCAGGTTTGCCGCGTGCGCCCCATTGGACATTTTCGGATATGCCATTTTGCAATTCCCCCTTGTTTTTTGTTTTGATAAAGATGTTGACAGAATTCCGCAGTCATGATATAATGCTTTGTCTGCGAGCGGTTTTCAAGATTATAACATGGTTTTTGGGGTTTGTCAAGATTGAATTATGTTTTTGGGAAATAAAAACTTTGATTTGGTTTCCCCCGCGTTTTTGTAATTTTTTTAATTTTGCTGTTTACAAAATCGAAAATGTGTGATATAATATAAATATCCCGGGACGCGGCCGCCGGAAAAAGGACTCACCCGCCGCGAGCTATGCCCCGAGGAGATTTACAATATTTTTATCAATCAAGAAAGGTGAAAAGAAATCATGCTGCTTAAGGAAGAAAAACAAAAAGTCATCGCGGACAACAAGATGCACGAAACGGACACAGGATCCCCCGAGGTGCAGATCGCAATCCTCACCACCCGCATAAACCAGCTGACAGAACACTTGAAGCAAAACAAAAACGATCACCATTCGAGGAGGGGGCTTCTCAAAATGGTCGGGCACAGGAGAAATCTCCTGAATTACTTGACCAAAAAGGACATCAACCGTTATAGGGAAATAATCAAAAAATTGGGCATAAGGAAATAATCAGTTATCAGTATCGATTGGCGTGAGCTGCATATGAACTACGTTCATATTCGCTACACGTATCAGTGGAACGAGTTTTCAGTTAAAGTTAGTTTTTTTTTTGAAAACTGAAAACTGAAAACTGACAACCGGAAAGTAAGTAAAGAAGTTTAGGAGTAGTAAAAACAATGGCAAATCAGTTAGAATTTACAAGCCATAGAATTTTCGAGTATGAACTGGCAGGCAGGAAACTGACGGTGGAAACCGGAAAAATGGCGCAGCTGGCAAACGGGAGCGCCCTGATCAGGTACGGCGGCACCAATATACTGGCCACGGCGACCGCTTCGGAAAAACCCAGGGACGGGATAGATTTTTTGCCGCTTGCGGTGGACTACGAGGAGAGGCTCTACGCTGTGGGAAAGATACCCGGCTCGTTCATGAAGCGGGAGGGCCGGCCTTCGGAAAAGGCCATTTTGACCTCGAGGGTAATCGACAGGCCCATACGCCCACTGTTCCCAAAAGACCTCAGAAACGACGTGGTTTTGTCGCTGCTCGTTCTGTCCGTGGATCAGGACAATTCCCCCGAAATCGCCGCGATGGCAGGCGCCTCGATCGCGCTCTCCATATCTGACATCCCTTGGATGGGGCCCATCGGCGGGGTTTTCGTCGGGCTTTGCGGCGGGGAGATAATAATCAACCCAACGGCGGCCCAGCGCGAAGCCAGCGACCTGGAACTCACCGTCGCGGCCTCGAAGGAAAAGGTCGTGATGATCGAGGCCGGGGCGAACGAAGTCGACGATGCAACGATGTATGAGGCGATCATGAAAGCCCACGGGGAAATAAAGCCTTTGATCGATTTCATAAACCATGTGAAATCGGAAGTGGGAAAAGAAAAATTCGGCTACGAATCTTTTGAAGCGGATCATGATCTGTATGAAAAGATAAAGGCGTTCGCCCATGACGAGGTAAAATACGCGCTGGACACCGACGACAAAACCATCAGGGAAGACAGGCTATCGAAAGTTTACGACAAAGTTGTCGAATGCCTGAAGGCCGAATATGCGGAAGAGGGCGAAAACTACATAAAAGAAAACGACCCCATGATAAAGGAATGCTTGTACAAGCTCCAGAAAGAAACCGTGCGGCGCTGGCTCCTCGACGAGCAAAAGAGGGTGGACGGGAGGAAAATGGACGAGATCCGGCCGCTTGCGGCAGAAGTCGCGCTGCTTTCCCGCGTACACGGCTCGGGTATGTTCACCCGGGGCCAAACGCAGGTCTTGACGGCGGCCACCCTGGCGCCAATCAGCGAACAGCAAAAACTGGACGGGTTGGACGAAGAGGAAGCAAAAAGATATATGCACCACTATAATTTCCCCGGATATTCGGTGGGGGAAGCAAAAGCTTCGAGGGGCGCGGGGCGGCGCGAAATCGGGCACGGCGCGCTCGCCGAGCGCTCGCTGCTGCCGGTGCTGCCGACAATCGAGGAGTTTCCCTACGCGATCAGGACGGTTTCGGAGGTCATATCCTCAAACGGCTCCACTTCGCAGGCTTCGGTTTGCGGCTCCACATTGGCTTTGATGGATGCGGGCGTTCCGATAAAGCGCCCGGTGGCGGGAATATCGTGCGGGCTGATCACGGAGGGCGACAAGTGGATGACCATGATAGACATCCAGGGGCTCGAGGATTTCTTCGGCGACATGGATTTCAAAGTGGCCGGGACGCACAACGGAATCACCTCGATACAAATGGACTTGAAAATCGACGGGCTTACGCCGGAAATTATAAAAAAGGCGTTTGAAGTGACAAAAGCGGGCAGGATCATGATACTCGACGAGATCATGCTCAAATGCATAGCGGAGCCCAGGCCCGACGTTTCGGAATATGCCCCCAAGATGATAACGATGAAGGTCGCTGTGGACAAGATAAGCGAAGTAATAGGCCCCAAGGGCAAAGTGATACAGAAGATCATAGCCGATTGCGGCGGCGCGAACGTCATATCCATCGACATAGAAGACGACGGCAGCATATTCATCGCGGCGATAGACAAGGAAATGGGTTACAAAGCCGAAGCGATGATAAAACAGATCGCTTTCGACCCCGAGCCGGGCATGGTCTTTTTGGGCAAAGTCACGGGCATATTGGCGGGAGTAGGATGCTTTGTCGAATATCTGCCCGGCAAGGAGGGCATGGTGCACATATCACGGCTCGCCAACAAGCGCGTGGAAAAAGTCGAGGACGTGGTCAAGATGGGCGACGAATTCGAAGTGGTGTACCTCGGGGTGAACCCGAAAGGCAAAGTGGATTTGGCGAAGCAAGGCGTGGCCGACAGGAGGAGATAAGATTTTGCCAAACGACATAGAAATTTCAAGAAATGCAAAAATAAAGCCCATCAGGGAAATTGCGGCCTCGCTTTCATTGGATCCCGACCGCGACATAGACCAATACGGAAGCCACAAAGCAAAACTTTCGGAAGAAGCCCTGTCTAAGCTCGCAAAAAGCGAAAAAAACGGAAAATTGATTTTGGTCACGGCGATGACCCCCACGAAATACGGCGAGGGCAAAACGACGATGTCAATAGGCTTGGGCCAGGCGCTTTGTTTGCTCGGGCACAAAACCGCGATAACGCTGAGGGAACCCTCGCTGGGGCCTGTCTTCGGGATAAAAGGCGGAGCCGCAGGCGGCGGGTATTCGCAGGTGATACCAATGGAGGATATAAACCTGCACTTCACAGGGGATATGCACGCGATAACCTCGGCGAATAATTTGCTGTGCGCCGTTTTGGACAATCATATATACCAAGGCAACGCTTTGGGGATAAATCCCGAAAAAATCACCTTTTCGCGCTGCATGGATCAAAACGACCGCGCCCTGAAAGACATAACGGTGGGGCTCGGCGGAAAAAAGAACGTTCCGAGAAAAGACGGTTTCAGGATAACCGCTGCAAGCGAAATTATGGCGATATTTTGCCTTGCCGAAAATCTCGCGGAGCTCAAGGCCATGCTGGGAAACATCAGCGTGGGATATAAATTCTCCGGCGAACCCGCATTTGCCAGGGAACTTAAAATCGAGGGTTCGATGTGCGCGCTTTTAAAAGACGCTTTCCGGCCAAATTTGGTGCAGACGATAGAAGGCGTTCCGGTTTTTGTGCACGGCGGGCCCTTTGCGAACATCGCGCACGGATGCAATTCAGTCAGGGCGACGAAAGCCGCCCTGAAACTCGCCGACTATGCGGTGACCGAAGCGGGCTTCGGTTCGGATCTCGGAGCGGAGAAGTTTTTCGACATAAAGTGCCGCAAAACCGGCCTGTGCCCCGATGCGGCGGTGATAGTCGCCACGCTAAGGGCGATCTCGCACCACGGCGGCGGAGAAATGGAATCGGGCTTTGAAAATGTGCTGGCCCATTTCGAGAACCTGCGAAAATTTGGCGTGGATGCGGCGCTCGCCATCAACCGCTTTCCGACAGATTCCGAAAGCGAGCTCGAAAAAATCGCCTCGCTTTGCCGACGGCATAACATCCCCTATTCGTTATCGGCCGCTTTTGAGCAAGGGGGCAAAGGCTCGATCGAGCTTGCGAGGAAAGTGGTCGAAATATGCGAAGCGCGCTCCGGTAAAAACAATTTGCGCTTCGCCTACGACCCCGAAGATTCGACAAAGAAAAAAATCGAAAAAATAGCCAAAAACGTATACGGCGCCGCAAAAGTGGCATATTCCGAGAAAGCGGAAGAAGTTTTGGCGCAGATAGAAAAACTGCGCTATGGGCATTTGCCCGTGTGCATGGCAAAAACGCAGTATTCCCTTTCCGATGACCCCGCGATGACTGGCAGGCCCGCGGATTTCGAATTGAAGGTGAAGGACATGATAATACAAACCGGGGCGGGTTTCATAGTCGCGATGACCGGGGATGTGATGATCATGCCGGGGCTTCCGAAAGTCCCGAATGCGGAACTCATCGATCTCGACGGCGAAGGGAATATAATTAATCTTTCGTGAAAACGGGAAAAATTGATAAATCAATAAATCAATAAAATAATGAAATTTTACGCAGCGCAGGCGATCGGGCTTGTCGGAATGGCATTGGCGTTTTTATCCTTCCAGCAAAATGACAGGCGGAAAATCCTCATGATCCAAGCCGCCGCCGCCTTTGCCTTTGCGGCGCATTTTGCGCTGCTGGGGGCGTTTACGGGAGCGGGAATGAATTTGATAGAAGTGCCGCGCAATTTGATGTTTTCGCATAGGCACGGCAAATTGCGGCAAAATATATTGGCGGCTGTTTTTATGGCCGCTTTTTTTGTATTTGGCATATTTGCCGGGGAAGACGTGTTTTCGTTTTTCCCGGTTTTGGCGATGGGAATTTCAACTTTCGTGTTCACGATGCAAAACCCCCGCAATATCCGGTTTTGCATGCTGCCTGTTTCGGCGCTTTGGATGACATACAATATCATCGTGCTGTCTTTTGCGGGTGTGCTGACCGAGAGCTTCTGCCTTTTTTCCATACTGATCGCCATAGTGCGCTTTGACATTCTGAAAAAACCGGAAAAATGAAAATATGCGGCAACAATTGTTGACTTATGCGCGGTTTTGTGGTATGATATATAAAAATCGAAACTTTCGGTGCAAAAAACGGGCAAATAGGCAAGGGCAAAATAATATATATTTTTAAGGAGAAAAAATATGAAAAAAATCGCATTCATCGGCGCGGGTTCGTTCGGGTTCACCCGCACCCTCGTAAAAGACATCTTGTCTTTCCCATCTTTTTCTGATGCGCACATCGCGCTCATGGACATCAACAAGGAAAAGCTCGACTACATCGAAAAAGCGGTGAACAAAATCGTGAAGGCGGGAAATTATCCCGCGAAAGTCACCGCCACCTTGGATCGGGCATCCGCTTTGGAAGGCGCGGACGGTGTTTTGATCACCATTCTCTCCGGCGAAGTCGACGTTTGGCGCCACGACATCGAAATACCCAAAAAATACGGAATAGACACGAATATCGGGGACACTCGCGGGCCTTCCGGCATATTCAGGTATTTGCGCACCGGCCCGGTCATGCTCGACATTTGCCGCGACATATACAAATACGCGCCAAATGCGGTGGTGCTCAACTACACCAATCCGATGGCGATGCTGTGCCAGACGATCCAAAAGGAACTGCCGAAGCTGACGATTACGGGCCTCTGCCATTCGGTGCAGGGGACGGCGCATATGCTCGCTCACTGGATAGGCGCTGACATGAAAGATGTGACATACACCTGTTCGGGCATAAACCATCAGGCCTTCTACCTGGATTTCAAGGTCAAAGGCGAAGACGCATACCCCGCGCTCAAAGAGGCGATAAAAAAGCCCGAAATATATAACGAGGAAATTGTGCGAAACGAGATGTTCAAGCACCTCGGATATTACGTGACCGAATCTTCCGGCCATAATTCAGAATACAATGCCTGGTTCAGAAAACGCCCCGAACTGATAGAAAAATATTGCACCCACGGAACAGGCTGGAACCCGGGCGTTTACGCATATATATTGGATGCGTACCTGCAGCGCGAAGAAACCTGGAGGGATGACATCAAAAACTGGATCGCCGACCCGAATACGGACATAGCGCGCGGCCATGAATATGCCGCTTACATTTTCAACGCCATATTCGGCGACAATGAAACCTTTGAATTCAACGGCAACGTGCTAAACGACAAATTCATCGACAATTTGCCCGAGGGGTGCTGCGTGGAAGTGCCGGTTATCGCCTCAAAGGCGGGGCTGCGCCCCCTGCGCACGGCCAAACTGCCCCCGCAGTGCGCATTGCTGGTCAACACATCAGCGCAAATCGAAACGCTTGTGGTCGAGGGCAGCCTCGAAGGCGACAGGGAAAAGGTCACCCGGGCGCTTTTGTACGACCCGCTTTCGGCCGCTGTGTGTTCAATGCAGGAAATACGCGACATGGCGGACGAAATGTTCGAGAAAAACAAAGAATACCTGCCGCAGTTTGAGATATAGGGATTTCGAAAATGCCTGAATTTTTTTCAGACAGCGAGCAGGAAACCGAGGAGATAGGTTTTGCGCTCGCAAAAAAAGACAAAATAAAATTTGGGGATATAGTGGCGCTGAAAGGGGATCTTGGCGCGGGCAAAACCGCTTTCACCCGCGGGCTGGCGAAATTTTTTTCGCCGAGCCTGCGGGTGGTCAGCCCCACGTTTTCGATTTTGAATGAATACAAAACAACCGCCGGGCGAATTTTGCATTTCGATATGTACAGGATAGAATCGGAAGAAGACCTGCTCTCCACGGGATTTTACGATTGTCTTGGCGGCGGGGACCTGATTGTCATCGAGTGGTTTGAAAAAATTTCGGATTTTTTCGGCGAAAACACGGTGAACGTGGAAATCGCGAAATTACGGGGCGACAAGCGAAAAATTGTTTTCGAAAGGCTTGAATGACGATATGCTTGTATTTGGTATAGACACAGCTTCAAAAATCGCCTCGACGGCGGTGATGGACGCCGAAAACCAAAAAATACTCTCCGAAATGAATTCGGACGGCAAGCTTTCCCACAGCGAAAACCTGATGCCGATGATAGACTCGACATTAAGATGCGCGGGGGTTTTGCCCGCCGAAATCGATTTGTTCGCGACCGTGACCGGCCCGGGGTCTTTTACCGGGATCAGGATAGGCGTATCGACAACAAAAGGTTTGGCATTTGGCTCGAGTGCGGACAATTGCGTCGGGGTGTCTTCGCTTTGTGCGCTGGCGCATAATTTTCGCGGCTATGAGGGCGGCATATTGGTGCTGCCAGTTATCGACGCGAGGCGGAAACAAGTCTACAACGCAATCTTCGAAAATTTGGAGTGCGTGAAGGGCGACCGGATCATCACGGCGGACGCGCTTGAAGCCGAACTGAACGCCGAGTTTGCCGGGCGCAAGGTGGCTTTTGTCGGCGATGGGGCGGTTATGTGCGAACAGCTTGATTTTCCGGGAATTGTCAAAGTTCCGGATATGTTGAAGCGGCCTTCTGCCGCTTCTTTGTGCAGGGCGGCATATGAAAAATACAAAAAAGGCGGCGCAGTGCACGCGAGGGCGCTTTCTCCCGCCTACCTCATAAAAACGCAGGCCGAACGGGAGTTTGAAAATGGCAAAAAATAGGGCAGAAGATATAATCCATCTGATAAGTTCCTCAAGCGCGATAATATTGGAAGGGGCAATATCGGTAATGTCCGCGCTTTCTTCGGATGATTCCCGGATTTTGAAGATCATCCTCAAAGAAGGCGCAGAAAGCCGCAGCATAAAAAATATCCGATCCTGCGCGAAGGCGAAAAATATCGAGGCAATCGGCTTTGGCCCGGACGAAATGGGCGAATTTGAGCGGGGCGTGGAAAAGTTTGGCTTTTATTCGCTGGGAAAAACCCACGGGGGCATTTTCGCAATAGCCAAAAGGCGAAAGTTTTTGACCCCGCAGGAACTCATCCGCTCCCTGCCCAAAGATCAAAAGTATATTTCGATCGCGGTAATCGAGGGAATAGAGGATCCGTATAATCTCGGTTATGCCGCAAGGGCCGTGTACACGCAGGGCACGGACGCGCTGATTTTGCCCGAACGGGATTTCGGGTTTTCCGAGGCCACGATAGAAAAAGCCTCCACGGGCACTTTTTCAAAGCTGCCGGTCGCGGTTTTTTCAAGCGACAAAAACAGCAAAACCGAATTGGCGGATATGTTGAAGGCCGAAGGCTTTGCGATATACTGCATGGAAAAAAACGCAAAATCGCGCGACATATTCGAAGTGGAGTTCGCCGAAAAGGCTGTTTTTGTGATAGGTGGGGAGAAGCGCGGCATATCCGGGGATTTTTTGAGATGCGCCGACGAAATCGTAAAGATCCCCTATGCGAAGCCTTTTGCGCATTCATTGGCCGCCCAGAGCGCGGCGACTGTCGTCTCCTATGAGATCCATCGGCAGAGGGCGGGCAGGCGATGGTAAATTTGCGAAGAATTTCAAATAACATCAAAAAAACTTGGAAGGATCATAAAAATAATATGATAAGAAAGATAACGCCTTTTTTAATTGCCGCGCTGCTGGCTGCGGCTTTTGCGGCCTGTTTCATGCTGCCCTCCGGCGCATTTGACGGAAACGATTACGGAGGAGGCGGCGGATACGACGGCGGGGGCGGATACGATGGCGGAGGAAGCTACGATGGCGATGGCGGCGAATTGACGTTGGAGGGCTTCATTGGAATGATCCTTATTATCGGAATCGTCGTGGTTATTGTGTTTGTCAGCGACAAAAAAAAGAAGAAGCGTCCGGGAACCCAAACCGGCGCGGTGAGGCCGAGCTCGAACGAGGGCCTGCACATAAAGCTGCCGGACAGAACCGCCCAGATAGAGGGCATCATCAAGGGGCGCGACGTAAATTTTTCCGCGGGCGACTTCGTGTCGTTTGCCAAAAGGGTATACATAGATATACAGACCGCGTGGTGCAAGCGCGACTTGACACCTGTGCGCGTCTTTTTGCACGATAACCTGTACGATGCGACGGCCAAGCAGATCCGGGCGAAAATCGACCAGGGCGTGATCTACCACTACGAGAGCATGGTCGTAAATACCGCATATCTGACGAGCTACGCCAAGGACGGGCAGTTCGAGTACCTCACGGCGTACCTCAACGCGAGGATGATCGACTGGCAGGAGGACGAGAAGACGGGGCGCATTTTGCGCGGGGACAAAACCACGCGCTGGGACTTGCGGTACAAGATGAAATTCATGCGTTCGTCCGGTGAGCTGACGAAGGAGGAGACTGGCGAAGAGAGAGGGCACAAATGCCCGAAGTGCGGCGCTCCGCTCGAAATGACGTCGTCGGCGAAGTGCGCGTACTGCGATTCGGTCGTGACGACGGGGCAGTACAGCTGGGTGCTGTCGGATTTCGGCACGATCAGAAACGACACAATCGACGAGGGCATCAGAACAGAGCAATAATTTTAAAGCGGAAAAATGCCGGCAATTACCCAAACCTTGCCAAAAAGCTCGGTCAATAGAGCTGGCAGCTCAGCCTTCTCGCCGAGTTGTCCCAGGTGACCTTCCCGTATTTGCCCAAAAGATTGAAATCGATGAACATATACCCGTTTATCGAGTAGCTCTCCACCAGTTCGCCCGACAGGTACACCTTGATCGCCGACACGACATATTTCGCCTTGAGGTCGCCCGGCTTTTTCCCGGGCGGAATGCTTTCGATGGGCAGCGGCTTCGTCGCCTTGCCTCTGTTGCGCTCCACTCTCAGCGTCTTCTCGGCCGCGTTCCATGCCATGTCGAACCCGTACCCCGCCAAATCCTCCACGATTATCTGCGCGTAGCCGTTGATGTTGCTTATCGGTATGGGCTGGCCGTCGATGTATGCCGTTATGCTCGTGTACACCACGTCTCCGATTTGTTCCCCTATCCTCGGCGTCTTGGGCAGCTGACTGGGCGTTTCCGTTTGAGGCGGCTGAGAAGAAAGCTGACTCGTCGCTCGCTCCGTGGCGCCGCCATCCATGATCTTTACGGGGGTGTCACTGCCGAGTTGGTGCAAATAATTGCGCCCCCAAGTCCATACGCCGCCGTCGCTTTTGACCGCTATCGTGTACCCTGCTCCTGCCGAAACCTGCGCCACGTTGTCCATGATCTTCACCGGGCTGTGTCTGTCCGTTGTCGTGCCGTCACCGATTTGCCCATTTCCGTTATACCCCCAGGCCCAGAGGCTGCCATCGCTCTTTATCGCCATCGTGTACATTTCACCTGCCGAAATCTGCGCCACGTTGTCCATGATGTACACGGGTTCCATGATGAGCACGCGTTCGTACCTGTCCGTTGTCGTGCCGTCCCCGATTTGGCCATAGTCGTTATTTCCCCAAGCCCACAGGCTGCCGTCGGTCTTTATCGCCATCGTGTGATATTCGCCCGCCGAAACCTGCGCCACGTTGTCCATGATGTGCACGGGAGTTGATTTGTAGTCGTATTTGATTGTTATTCCCATAGTTGGATTAAATATTGACGCAGTGCCGTCCCCGATTTGGCCATAGTCGTTATTTCCCAAGGCCCAGAGGCTGCCGTCGGTCTTTATCGCCATCGTGTGATATTCGCCCGCCGAAACCTGCGCCACGTTGTCCATGATGTGCACGGGTTCGTATCCGTCCGTTGTCGTGCCGTCACCGATTCGGCCAAAACCGTTTTCTCCCCAAGCCCATAGGCTGCCATCGCTCTTGATCACCATCGTGTACCCTGCTCCTGCCGAAACCTGCGCCACATTGTCCATGATGTGCGTTGGCGTTAATTTGTTGTTATTTTCGAATCCAATTACATTCAAATAATCATCATAATCGTATGTTGTCACAGTCCCGTCCCCGAGTTGACCAACGCTGTTATCTCCCCAAGCCCATAGGCTGCCATCGCTTTTGATCGCCA
>Ga0082212_10000786_pt1 | contig 46401 bp, 41 predicted proteins | sample TergutNt197P3_FD_71548 | JGI IMG/M metagenome (GOLD analysis project Ga0082212, IMG submission 71548) | Neocapritermes taracua P3 segment gut microbial communities from Petit-Saut dam, French Guiana - Nt197 P3 | ecosystem: Host-associated > Arthropoda: Insects > Digestive system > Gut ... | reverse complement strand
TCGGCATGGCGAACGGCGGCCTGTTCGGCACGGGCTGGGGCCAGGGCTTCCCGTACCTGGTGCCGTTCTCGTTCTCCGACTTCATCTACACGTCGCTGGCGGAGGAGCTCGGCCTCACCGGAATGCTCGCGATCCTCACCGTGTACCTGGTGTTCGTGGAGCGGGGCCTGCGCACCGCGCTGACGGTGCGCGACGGCTTCGGCAAGCTGCTGAGCGGCGGCCTCGCGTTCGTCGTCGCCCTGCAGACGTTCGTCGTCGTCGGCGGCGTCACGCGGCTCATCCCGCTGACGGGCCTCACGCTGCCGTTCATGGCCCAGGGCGGGTCGTCGCTGCTGTCCAACTGGATCATCGCGGCCCTGCTGCTGCGGATCTCGGACAGCGCGCGCCGCCCGTCGGCCCTGCCGATGCGCGGCCAGGTGACGCACGGCCGCATCGTCCACGAGGTGGCGGCGCCCAGCACGACTCCCACGCAGGTGATCCGGCCCGACGACGCCGGAGGTGACCGGTGAACACGACGATCAGGCGGCTCTCTGCCGTCATCATGGTGATGTTCCTGGCCCTCATGGTCTCGACGACGTTCACCCAGTTCTTCGACGCGAACCGCCTCAACAGCGACGGTCGGAACGTGCGCGCCATCTATCGCGAGTACGGCAACCAGCGCGGCCCGATCGTGGTGGGCGGCCAGCCCATCGTCGAGTCGGTGCCGGTGGACACGCCGTTCAAGTTCCAGCGCGTGTACTCGGGCGGCGACGCCACAAAGGCGCAGATGTACGCGCCGGTCACGGGCTTCTTCTCGCTGGTCAACGGCACGACGGGCATCGAGAGCGCGGAGAACACGTTCCTCAACGGCCAGGCGCCCGCCCTGTGGGTGGACCGCCTGCAGAACATGCTCACGGGCCGGGCCACGCAGGGCTCGTCGGTCGAGCTGACCATCGACCCCAAGGTGCAGCAGGCCGCGTGGGACGCCCTCGGGGGCCAGCGCGGCTCGATCGTGGCGGTCAACCCGAAGACGGGCGCGATCCTCGCGATGGTGTCCAAGCCGTCGTTCGACCCGAACAAGCTCGCCGTCCACTCGACCTCCCAGGCCGGGCAGGCCTACCAGGCGCTGCTGAACGCCGAGGGCGACCCGCTGATCAACCGCGCGCTGTCGTCGCTGTACCCGCCCGGGTCGACGTTCAAGATCGTCACCGCCGCGGCGGCCGTCGAGGCCGGGCACACCACGCCCACCAGCCTGATCCCGGCCCCGCACCGTTTCACGCTCCCGGGCACCAACACCCAGATGCGCAACTTCGGTGACGAGGTGTGCGACCCGTCCGGGCAGATGTCGCTCGACGCCGCCTTCATCATGTCGTGCAACACGGCCTTCGCCGACCTCGCGGTGCAGGTGGGCGGCGACGCCATGCGCACCCAGGCGGAGAAGTTCGGGTTCGGCGACCCGTTCCGCGTGCCCATGCGGTCGGCCGTGAGCGGCTACCCGGCCGCGGACGGGTTCACGCCCGACCGCGTCGCGCTCTCCGGCATCGGCCAGGGCGACGTCACCGCGACGCCGCTGCAGATGGCCATGGTCTCGGCAGCGATCGCCAACCACGGCACGCTGATGCAGCCGTACCTGGTGCAGACGGTCCGCGACCCGCAGCTCGAGGTGGTGCAGCAGGCCCAGCCGCAGAAGCTGCGCGACGCCGTCTCCCGCTCCACGGCCGACGCCCTGACGCAGATGATGGTCGACACCGTGGCCCGCGGTACCGGCACCGGCGCGCAGATCGCCGGCGTCCAGGTGGCCGGCAAGACGGGCACCGCCCAGACGACGGCCACGGCCGCGCCCCACGCGTGGTTCACGGCGTTCGCCCCGGCGAACGACCCGCAGATCGCCGTCGCCGTCATCGTGGAGCACGGCGGCAACCTGGCCAACGAGGCCACGGGCGGCCGCCTGGCCGCGCCCATGGCGCGCGCCGTGATCCAGGCGGCCCTCCAGTGAGGCCCGTCGCAGGGCTCGCGCTGGGCGAGCGGTACCGCCTGGTCCGCCGGATCGCCGTCGGCGGCATGGGCGAGGTGTGGGTGGCGGACGACGGCTACCTGGGCCGCGAGGTGGCCGTGAAGGTGCTCCGCGAGGAGTACACGGGCCAGGAGGACTTCCTCAAGCGCCTGCGCACCGAGGCCCGCAACAGCGCCGCCCTGTCGCACCCGAACATCGCACAGATGTACGACTACGGCGAGCAGGAGGGCACGGGCTACCTGGTCATCGAGCTGGTGCTCGGCGAGCCCCTGGCCGACCTGCTCGAGCGTGAGCCCGTGCTGGCCCCCAAGCGGCTGCTGCCGATCCTGGCGCAGACGGCGCGCGGCCTGCACCACGCGCACGAGTCCGGCGTCGTGCACCGCGACGTGAAGCCCGGCAACATCCTGCTCGAGCGGCCGGGCCGCTCGGCCATCCACGCGATGGTCAAGATCACCGACTTCGGCGTCTCGCTGGCTGCCAACCAGGCGCCGATGACGGCGACCGGCATGGTCATGGGCACCGCCCAGTACCTGTCGCCCGAGCAGGCGGTGGGCCAGCCGGCCACGCCGCTGTCGGACGTCTACGCGCTCGGCGTCGTCGCGTTCGAGGCGACGGCGGGCAAGCGGCCGTTCACGGGGAACACCCCGGTGGACATCGCGGTCGCGCACGTCAACAGCCCCGTCCCGCCGCTCCCGACGACGGTCCACCCGGGCCTGACCGCCCTGATCGAGCGCCTGCTCGAGAAGGACCCGGCCCGGCGGCCCTCGTCGGCCGGTGCCCTGGCCGACGAGCTCGACGAGCTCGCCCTCGAGATCGCGGCCGACCCCCTGGGTGCCCGGTCCCGCACGGCGCGCCGCCTGCGGACGGCTCCGCCCGCCCGCGTGTTCCCGCCGGTCAACGCCCCGGCCCCGCCCTCGCAGCCCCGCCCGGCGACGCCGGTCGAGCCCGTCGAGGCGCGCAAGCCGGCCACGCCGCCGTCCGTGCCTCCCGCCCCGGGGCGTCCGATGCCGACGCGCCGGGACGTCCACGGGGCGCGCCCGGTGGGCCGCTCGGAGGAGGCCGCGCGGGCTCTCGACACGCTGCGACGCGACCTGGCCCGGCGTCGTCCGGAGCAGGCCTCGCACACGGAGACGCGCAGCCCCGTGCGCTCCGCCAACCGGTCCGAGGGCCCACGACGGCAGTCCACGAGCACCGGGCTGCGCCTCGGCCCGCTCGGCACGCTGTCCTGGCCGCTCGTCGGCCTCATCGTCCTGCTGGTCGTGCTGCTCGTCGCGACCCTGCTCAGCAACCTGCTCGGCGACCACGCGCACGGCGCGTCGGCCGACCCGGGCCAGCACTCGACCATCTCAGTGACGACCACGACCTCGAGCGGGTCCGACTCTGGGATGATGCTCCGTAACACGTCGCACGGCCCGACCGGGGCGACCACGACACCGAAGGACATCTGAGTTGGTGGACAACACGCCCCGCGTGCTCGCGGGCCGATACGAGGTCGGTGAGCTCATCGGCCGCGGCGGCATGGCCGAGGTGCACATCGGCCACGACGCACGCCTCGGGCGCACCGTCGCGATCAAGGTGCTGCGCTCCGACCTGGCGCGCGACCCGTCCTTCCTGGCCCGCTTCCGCCGCGAGGCGCAGTCGGCCGCGGCCCTCAACCACCCGGCCGTCGTCGCCGTGTACGACACGGGAGAGGACGTGCACACCGACCCGGCCACGGGCAACCAGGTGCACATCCCGTTCATCGTCATGGAGTACGTCGAGGGCCACACGGTCCGCGACATCCTGCAGGACGGCGCCGCGGTGCCGATCGAGGAGGCCGTGGAGATCACGGCCGGCGTGCTCAGCGCCCTCGAGTACTCGCACCACGCCGGCATCATCCACCGCGACATCAAGCCCGCCAACGTGATGATCACGCCCACCGGCGCGGTCAAGGTCATGGATTTCGGCATCGCCCGCGCGGTCGCCGACTCGGCCGCGACGATGACGGCGACGCACGCCGTCATCGGCACCGCCCAGTACCTGTCCCCGGAGCAGGCGCGTGGCGAGACGGTCGACGCCCGCAGCGACCTCTACTCCACGGGCTGCCTGTTGTTCGAGCTGCTCACGGGCCGCCCGCCGTTCATCGGCGACTCGCCCGTCGCGGTCGCGTACCAGCACGTGGGCCAGGCGCCGCAGCGCCCCAGCGAGATCGCGTCCGACGTGCCCGAGGTGCTGGACCGCATCACGCTCAAGGCCCTGGCCAAGGAGCGCACGGCCCGCTACTCGTCGGCCGCGGAGTTCCGCGCCGACCTCGAGAACGCCATGCGTGGCGCGGCGGTCGCGGCTCCGGCCGTCGGCGCCGGGCTCGCGGCGGCCGGTGCGGCCCTCGGCGGTGCCCCGACCGTCGCGTACGGCGCCCCGCTGGCCGACGGCGGCACGCAGCTGCTCACGCCGCCCACGGCCGCCACCCAGCAGTGGGGCGCGGCCGGCCTGCCGGCGGGCAACGGGGCGGGCGCAGCCGTCGCGGGTGCCGGGGCCAACGGCGCCGCCGCTCGCGCGGAGCGCAAGGAGGACCGCCGCAAGAAGGGCCTCATGTGGACCCTGATCACCGTGGGCGTCCTGGCCGTGGCCGCGATCCTCATCGCGATCATGCTGAACCAGCCGAACAAGCCCACCACGGCCGAGGTTCCGGAGGTGCAGGTCGGCACGTCCATCGAGGACGCCCGGAAGATCGTCACCGACGCCGGGTTCCGGTTCGACAGCCAGATCGACCAGGACTCGAACGCGAAGGAGGGCACGGCCACCCGTCAGGACCCCGCGGCGGGCAAGACGGCCGACCTCAACTCGACCGTCACCGTCTTCTTCTCCGGCGGCCCCTCGTCGCTGGGTGTCCCTGACGTCACGGGCAAGTCGCTGGACGACGCGAAGGCTGCCATCCAGGCCGCGGGCCTGACGGTGGGCACCGTCACGCAGGAGTCGAGCGTCGACGTGCCGAGCGGGAACGTCACCAAGACGGACCCGATCGCCAACCAGAACGTCCAGGCTGGTCAGACGGTCAACCTGTTCGTCTCCGACGGCACCGTCGACCTGACCGACCTCAAGGGCATGACGGTCAACCAGGCGCTGGCCGAGCTGTCGCGCCTCAAGCTGGTGCCCGCCCAGACCCAGGTCGAGGACGCCCAGCACGACCCGGGCACCGTCATCGACACCGACCCGGCACCCGGCAAGGTGCCGCAGGGCTCGACCGTGACGCTGAGCGTCGCGACGGCGCCGCAGGTCCAGCAGCTGAAGGTCCCGGACATCACCAACAAGGTGTGGACCGACGACCAGGTGCAGCAGGCGCTCGGCGGCCTCAACCCGCAGACCAAGTACGAGTTCTCCGACACGGTCCCGGTCACCGAGGTGATCCGCACCAACCCGCCGGCCGGCACGATGGTCGACGAGGGCACCCCGATCACGGTGGTCATCTCGAAGGGCAAGGACCCGAACAGCGGCACCGGGCAGCCCGGCAACGGTACGTCGCCCGACCCGACGCCGGACGCGACGCCGACGCCGTAGCGCAGACGCACGAAGGGGCGGGACCCGGATCGGGTCCCGCCCCTTCGTGCGTTCCGGAAGGCCTCAGGCCGTGTGCACGAGCGGCGCCATCCCGGCCGACCGCTCCACCGCCCCGTCGTCGCCGCAGATCTCGAGCCAGTTGGCGAGCAGGCGGTGCCCGCCCTGCGTCAGCACCGACTCGGGGTGGAACTGCACCCCGTGCAGCGGCAGCTCGCGGTGCTGCAGGCCCATGACGATGCCCGACGCCGTCGCGCACGTGACCTCGAGCTCGGCCGGCACCGTCTCCGGCTCGACCGCCAGCGAGTGGTAGCGCGTGGCCACGAAGGGCCGCACCAGCCCCGCGACCACGCCGGCGCCGCCGTGCTCCACGAGGCTCGTCTTGCCGTGCATGAGCTCGGGGGCGTGCGAGACGGTCGCGCCGAACACCTCGGCGAGCGCCTGGTGGCCCAGGCAGACGCCCAGCATCGGCGTGCGGGTGCGGGCGCAGGCGCGGATGACGTCCTCGGACGCCCCGGCGTCGTGCGGCGTGCCGGGTCCGGGGGACACGAGGACGCCGTCGAACGGGAGGCCGTCGGCGTCGGTGATGCGGCCGCCCTCGGGCGCCTGCGTCACCGACGCGGGCACGGCGTCGTTGCGCACCACGACGGTGCTCGCACCGAGCTGGTCGAGGTAGCCGACGATCGTGTAGACGAAGGAGTCGTAGTTGTCGACGACGAGGATCCTGGGGCTCACGGCGTCACCCTACGGTGTTCTGGTTGAACGACACATATGTCGAGACCCACGGGAACACCCACTCGAAGCACACGGCCACGATCGCGGCCGCGAGCACCAGCAGGATCAGCGTGCGGACCCACCACGGCCCGGGAAGCACGCGCCACAGCGCCCCGTACATCAGGACCCCTCTCCGACGGCACCGATCACCTTGACACCCGCGTCGGTGAGCTCCTTGGGCGTGCCCTCGCTCACGGGCATCCAGTAGTCGAACTTGGCGTGCACCACGTACCGCTGCCGGGCCGAGAACATGGGGTGGCAGGCGGTCATCGTCATCCACCGCTCGGTGAGCGGCGGGATCGGGTCGCCGGGCTTGAGGCCGGGGATCGGCGAGATCACCTCGACCTGCCACGGGTAGACGATCTCGTGGCTGACCACGCGGTACACGTACCAGGTGGTGCGGGTGCGCACCACGAGGGCGTCGCCGTCCTGGAGGTCGGCGATGAGGTTGTACGGCTTGCCGAACGTGGTGCGGTGGCCGGCCGTCGCGAAGTTCCCGAGCTCGCCCGGCATGGCCGTGTCGGGGTAGTGCCCGATGCCGAGCCTGTCGAGGATCTGCTCGCGGTCGACGCCGCCCGCGATGGGCGAGACGTACGTGGGGCCGAACCGGGGCACGTAGAGCTGCGCGAACACCTGGCCGAACGCAGGCTGCGGGTCGACGGGCGGGTCGTCCCGGCGCTCCACGGGCGCGGGCGCGGCGGAGGCCGCGGGCGGCGGGGGCTCCCACTGGAGGGCGTGCAGCACCTGCTGCTGCTCGCGCAGCGCGACGACGTCGGTCCACCACAGCTGCCACACCACGAACAGGCCCAGCACCACGCCGGCGGTGATGAGCAGCTCCCCGAAGACGCCGACGACGGCGGTGCCCGCCCCGCCCCGGCGGACCCTGGCGTGCGCGCTCATCGCAGCGGGTCCGTGCCTGCGGGGAGGGTCGCGTACTGCAGGTCCCACGACCCGGAGTACGCGGGGAGGGACAGGTTCGACTCGTTGCGCACGCCCCAGCCCAGGCCGACGGCGGCGACGTACGCGCGGTAGGTGGTGACGCCGGGCGAGGCGTCGAGCGCGGCGCGCAGGGCCGCCGGGTCGCCGATCGCCTGGATCGTGTACGGCGGGCTGAACACGCGGCCGTGCAGCAGCAGGATGTTGCCGGAGCAGCGGAACGCGGACGTCATGATGACCCGCTCGCCCTGGAGGGTCATGGCCTCGGCGCCGCCTGCCCACAGGGCGTTGATGACGTGCTGGATGTCCTGCTGGTGCACCACCAGGTCGTCCGCGGTCACGCCGGGGATGGAGGAGCTCGACGCCGGGGCGTCGTCGAGCTGGACGGAGATCCCGGTGCCCGCCACGGGCAGCGAGCCCACGAGCATGCCCTCGCGCTTGGCGAGGGCCGGGTCCTCGGTGTCGGTGACCGGCGCCTGGGCCGTCAGCCGGTCCACCTCGTTGCGCAGCTCGTCGACCTGCGACGTGAGCGTGGTGACGCGGGACGACTCGGCGCTGACCAGGTCGGCGAGGTCCGTGGGGTGGCGCAGACCGGAGCTGCCGTGGGCCAGCTGCGCGCTCGCCGCGAACATGAGCCCGGCGAGGGCGGCGACCACGGCGACGGTGACGGCGGGGCGCACCCGGCCGGCCGACGCGGGCAGCCGCAGGACACGGGGGAGCGCACGGCGCGTCACGATCACACCTCCGGTCGGGCAGCGGTCACAGGGCCACGGGGCCTGGCCACTACGCTAGTCGACGGAATGTCGTCCACGACCGGCCCGGCGCCTGTCGTCACCGAGAACGAGGAGCTGCGACCGTGCCCGAGTCGAAGTCGCGCAAGAAGAAGGTCTCGACCCCCGACCCGCAGTTCGCGGAGCGTGCGGCCAAGGAGGCCGCGGCGTCGAAGTCCGGCAACCCCGTCTGGCTCGTGCCCGTCATGATCGGCCTGATGGTGCTCGGTCTGGTCTGGCTGGTCGTCTACTACCTGACGGGGTGGCCCATCCCGGCGCTGCACCAGTGGAACCTGCTGATCGGCTTCGCGCTGATCATCAGCGGCTTCGGCCTCACGACCCAGTGGAAGTAGCCCTGGCCTAGAGCCAGAAGGACAGACCCAGCGGCGCTGCGGCGTAGCGCGCCAGGGTCACGCCCACCAGCACCAGCACCACCGCGGCCGGCAGCAGCACAGCGACGAGCTTCTGCCGGTTCCGCGGTGCGTGGGAGAAGCCCCAGCCCAGCACCAGGCCGGTGACGAGGCCGCCCGCGTGCGCCTGCCAGGCGATCCCGGGCACCACGAAGCCGATGATCCCGTTGATGGCGATGAGGCCGATCACCTGGGCGGCGTTCGCCCCCATGCGTCTCAGCACGGGCACCATCGCGCCGAACAGCCCGAACACCATGCCCGAGGCGCCGACGACGGCGGGTCCCCAGGACACCGACTGCGCGGCGAGCGTCGGGCTCGTCAGCAGCACGACGCCCACCGACGCCCCGACGGCGCTGACCAGGCACAGCGTGATGAAGCGTGCCCGCCCCAGCACCGGCTCGAGGAACTGCCCGGTGATGTACAGGGCGTACATGTTGAACAGGATGTGCGGCAGGAAGCTCGTGGAGTGCAGGAACGCGGCGGAGAGGAACCGCCACGGCTCGTGCAGCCCGATGCCCGGCCAGAACTGGAAGTCGACCGTCCAGCGCCCGCCGGTGGCCAGCTGCAGCAGGAAGCTGACCACGCAGATCCCGATGAGGGTGAACGTCACCACGGGCCGCCCGCGGCGCACCCGCCCGCCGACCGCCGTCGTCGTGCGCGGCGCCGTCTTGGCCGCCTCGCGGACGCAGTCCACGCACTGGATGCCGACGGCCGCAGGCCGCTGGCACTCGGGGCAGGCAGGCCGCCCGCACCGCTGACAGCGCACGTACGCGACCCGGTCCGGGTGCCGAGGGCACACCGGGACCGGGTCGCCCGCGGGAAGCTCCGTGCTGATGTGTCAGTCCTCGATGGTGATGCTGCTGATGACGATGTCCTCGACCGGGCGGTCGCCCGGGCGGGTACGGGTGGTGCCGATGGCGTCGACGACGGCCTTCGAGGCGTCGTCCGCCACCTTGCCGAAGATCGTGTGCTTGCCGTTGAGCCACGGCGTCTCGGTGGTGGTGATGAAGAACTGCGAGCCGTTCGTGCCGCCGACCTCGCCCGTCACCGGGTTGCGGCGCTTGCCCGCGTTGGCCATCGCGAGCAGGTACTTCTCGGTGAAGCCCAGCTCGGGGTGGATCTCGTCGTCGAACGTGTAGCCGGGGCCGCCCGTGCCGGTGCCGAGCGGGTCGCCGCCCTGGATCATGAAGTTGTCGATGACACGGTGGAAGATGACGCCGTCGTACAGGGGCGTGCTCTTCTCCTCGCCGGTCTTCGGGTCGGTCCAGGTCTGGGTGCCCGTGGCGAGACCGACGAAGTTCTTGACGGTCTTCGGCGCGTGGTTCGGCAGCAGCTCGATGCGGATGTCGCCGGCCGTGGTGTGCAGGGTTGCGAACATGCGCCAATCCTCGCACGGTGCCCCTCCGTCGGGGCGGATCAGGTCGCGACGGTGCGGCTGCCCCTTCTGCGTCGTCGCAGGCCCGGTGGCAGAGTGGGGCCATGGTGCGAAAGAGCGTGACGGAGACGGTGCAGTCGATCGACACCGAAGCGATCAAGGACTCCGCCGCTCGGGCAGCGGCGACGTTGTCCGACGTCGGGTCCCGGGCCGCGAAGGAGGCGGGCGTCCGGGCGGTCCAGGCCCGGGAGTGGGCTGAACCTCACGCCCGGGACTTCCTCACCTGGCTCAAGCCACGCGCCGAGAAGGCGTGGCACGACTCCGTGCAGGCGGCCGCCCCGCGCATGGAGAAGCTGGCCGACCAGGCCGGTCCGCTCATCGACACCGCGCACGAGCGCCTGGTGCCGCTGATCGACACGGCGCACGAGAAGTTCGTGCCCTTCATCGACACCGCCCACGTCCGCGCGGGCGAGGCGGTGGACGTCGCGCACGACAAGATCGTGGACGAGTACCTGCCGCGCCTGGTCACGGCGTTCCACGAGGCGGCCGCGAAGTCGGCGGCGGCCGACGGGATCGCGGCCGGCGCCGTCGCCTCCGCGGCGGCAGCGGTGGCCGACCCGGTGGTGCGCCACAAGAAGAAGGGCGGCTTCTTCTGGGTGCTGCTCGTCGGTGCGGCGGCGGCCGTCGGGTACGTGTTCTGGCGCCGTGCACAGCCCCAGAACGACCCCTGGGCCGAGCCCTGGGAGCAGTCCAGCACGCCCGACTACGAGGGCGTGGCCCGCGAGGCGCGCGTCCGCGCCGGCGACGCGGCCGAGGCCGTGGGCGAGGCGGCAGGCGCCGCCGTCGCGCGGTCGCGGGAGGCGGGGGAGAAGCTCGCCGGGCGCGCCGCCGAGGTGCGCGAGGACCTGGCAGGCAGGGCCGCCGAGGCGAGCGAGCGCCTGGCCGGGGCGCGCGAGAACATGAGCGACGCCGTCGACAAGGCCGCCGAGGCGGCCAAGAAGGTCACGAGCCGCACGCGCTCGACGGCGAAGAACGGGGCCGACACGGCCGCGGACGCCGCGGCGGAGGCCACCGAGGCGGCGGAGGACTCCGCAGAGGACGCGGACAAGAAGGAGTAGCCGACAGGGTTTCGACGGGCTCGACCACCGGTGGTGGGGGAGCCTGTCGAAGTCCCTACTCGCCTGCGGACAACGGCCACCCGCCGGCCGCGAGGCGCGCGGAGACGCGCTCCAGGTCCTCCGGCGTGGCGCTCTGGAAGGCCCGCTCCTGCACCATCCGGTGCACGTCGGCGGCCGTGATCGGCTCGCCGGACCATGCCGACGCGACCGCGAGGTCGCCCGCGATCTCGTCCAGGTCGCTCTCCGTCAGCCGTCGGCTCAGCACCGCCAGCACGGCGGGGTAGTCGCGCGGGTCGACGCCCTCCGGGTACCCGGCCCGCAGCCACTCGATGATGCGCGCCGAGATCCCGGGTGACGGCGTCCGGTCGTCGTTCATGGCAGCTCCTCGGTCAGTGCTTGGCCACCAGGACGGGGAAGACGTGCTCGAACGACACCGCCTTCCCGAGCCCCGCAGCCATGATGATCGCAAAGCCGGCGACGACGGCGAAGAGCACGACGGCGAAGCAGAGCACGGCGAGCACCCTGCCGACCGGTCGGGGCCTGGCGGCGAGCGCCTCGCCGGCTCCCTCCGTGCCCCAGGCCAGGGCGCGGATCCCCAGGGCGAAGAACGTCGGCACCCCGGCGCCGAGGATCATCCCGGCCAGCAGCACCTTCCACGCACCGGCGAGGGCGAACCCGAGGTTCGCGATCATGCGGCCACCTCCTGCGGCACAGGAGCGGGCGCGGGCGCGGGCACGGCGGCGCCCTCGTCCCACTCGTCGTTGACGTTGTCGGCACCCACGGGCGCCTTGCGCGAGCGCAGGTACATCGCGAGCGCGGCGGCCAGCAGGACCACGAAGATCACGACAGGGCCGGCGACGTCCCCGAGCAGGTGCCCGATCCACCACATCACGCCGCCGACGACGGCGGCCGCGGGCAGGGTGATGAGCCAGGCGGCGACCATGCGCCCGGCGACCCGCCAGCGCACCTGCGCGCCCGGCCGCCCGATGCCGGTGCCGAGGATCGACCCGGTCGCGACGTGCGTCGTCGACAGGGCGAAGCCGAGGTGGCTCGAGGCGAGGATGACGGTGGCGGTGCTCGCGTCGGCCGCGAGGCCCTGCGGGGCGTCGATCTCGACGAGCCCCTTGCCGAGCGTGCGGATGATGCGCCAGCCGCCCAGCCAGGTGCCGGCCGCGATGGCGGCGGCGCAGGCGACCTTGACCCAGACGGGGATGCTCGTGAGGTCGGTCCAGCGGCCCGTGGCGAGCAGCGCGAGCGTGATGACGCCCATCGTCTTCTGCGCGTCGTTGGTGCCGTGCGCGAGCGACACCATCGAGGCGGTGCCGATCTGCCCCCAGCGGAAGCGCTTCTGCGCGAACCCGGCCGCCACACCGCGGGTCACGGCAAAGATCAGCCACGTGCCCACGGAGGCGACCAGCACCGCGACGACCGGCGAGATCAGGGCCGGCAGCATCACCTTCCCGACGACGCCGTCGAGCTTGCTGCCGTCGCCGTTCCAGTTGACGCCGCTCAGGCCCAGGCCGGCGATGGTGGCGCCGATCAGGCCGCCGAACAGCGCGTGCGACGAGCTCGACGGCAGGCCGAGCAGCCAGGTAAGCAGGTTCCAGATGACACCCCCGACCAGCCCTGCGAGCACGATCAGCAGGAGGGCACCGCCGCCGCCGGCCAGCAGGTCGGCCCGGGGTGCGCCCGTGCCGTCCTGGATGCGCACGACGGCGTTGGTGACCGTCAGGGCGACCTGCACCGACAGGAACGCGCCGACCAGGTTGAGGATGCCGGAGAGCGCCACGGCCACGCGGGGGCGCAGGGCACCGGTGGCGATGGACATCGCCATCGCGTTGCCGGTGTCGTGGAACCCGTTGGTGAAGTCGAAGCCGAGCGCGGTCACGACCACCAGCGCCAGGACGAAGGTCTGTGAGGACACGCCCGAACGATGCCCGATCGGACCGCCTTCGGCTAGCCGCTTTGTGGCTGAAAGGTGAACTATTCATCGGCTGTTCATCTTGACGCTACCTTTCGGGCCGGATCGGCTGGATTCCGCCCCTCGTCAGCGACTCCTGGCGTTCACCAACGGGCCTCGGCGAGCCCTCCGCGGCATCGCCCCAGCGGCGAACGCGGCCGCGACGGCCAGCACCGCGGCGGTCACCAGGAACACCCCGTGCAGCGGCGCGAAGCCGGCCACCGCGCCGCCGGTGATGGGGCCTAGCACCTGCCCGACGTACTGCGCCGAGACGCCCATCCCCAGCACCCGGCCGGTGCGCTCGACGGGCACCAGCTGCCGCACCGCGGCCATGACGCTCGGCAGGATGCCGCCCAGCGCCAGTCCCAGCAGCAGCCGCAGCACCACCAGCGCCCACACGTCGGTCACCGTCGCCTGGACGGCCGTCAGCACGGCCGCCGTCGCCAGCGAGCCGACGATCACCGGCACGTGGCCCACACGGTCCGCCAGCCTGCCCAGCCGCGGAGCCGAGACCAGCGCCCCGACAGCGGTCGCCGTGAAGACGAACCCGGCCAGCCCCGCGACGTTGCCCGCGGCGGGGTGCAGATGGTGCACCACCAGGGTCAGCACGGGCTCGACCGACGTCGTCGCGAACGCCACCATGGCCGACACCCCCAGCAGCAGCGTGATGCGGGCGGGCACCGCGGCTGACCGGTCGCCTGCCACCGGGGTGGGAGTGGGTGCCTTCGCGCCGCGGGGTCTGTCCTCCCGGACGAACGCGACCGTGCCCACGGCCGCGACCAGGATCAGCAGCGCGGACGCGAAGAACGTCCAGCGGATGCCGATCCACGCCGGCACCCACCCGCCCACCAGCGGCCCGACGACGGTGCCCGCCATGTTGCCCGTCGCCACGATGCCCAGGGCCCACGCACTGCGCTCTCGCGGCGCCTGCGCGGCCACCAGGATCGTCGACCCGGACGAGTACCCGCCCGCCAGGCCCACCAGCAGCCGCACCGCGACCAGCTGCCACGGCGACTGCACGACGCCCAGCAGCGCCGTCGTCACGGCCATGCCGAACCCGGCCCGCACCAGCATCGACTTGCGGCCGTACCGGTCGCCCAGCCGGCCCCAGACGGGCGCCGCCACGGACGCCGTGACGAACGCGCCGGCGTACGCGACCCCGGACCACATCGCGACCGCGGCCTGGCTGTGCACCCCGAGCTGCCCCACGTACACCGGCAGGTAGGGCAGCAGCAGCGTCATCGCGATCATCGTGGTGAAGGTGCCCACCGAGCAGACCGCGAGGTTGCGACGCCAGTGCGGGTGCTCGGCAGCGACGGTCTCGGGTGCGACGACGGATGACGAGGTCATGGCTCTGTTCTAGCAGCGCCGTCCTTATTGCGGACAGTTCTTTCTCGAATGTCGGACACCAGGAGGGGCTATCGACGGCCTTTTCCGGCGAACCTGTGGAAGCGACGGCCCGCCCGGTCTACGTTGACCAGAGCGCACCGGGCCAGAGTCCCGGTGCGCTCCATCTGATCTCTTCAACGCCGAAGGGAAGCTCCATGCGCTCATCCGCTCTCCCCGCCGCCGCAGGCGCCGCCGCACTGGTTGCGGCCGCACTGCTCGGTACGCCTGTCGCCGCGACCGTGGCCACCGTCACGCCGTTCGCCGCCCAGGCGCCGGAGTCCGCGTTCACCGACGCGGCCTCGGCGGCCGACCCCGCCGCCTGTACCCGCCCCGCCCCCGACAACCGGGTGTCGACCACGATCCACTGCTACAGACCGGACGACATCCGAGCGTTCTACGGCCTGCCGCCCCTCACGCCCGCGACCAACGACGGCGCGGGCCAGACCATCGTGCTCGCCGACTCCTACGGCAGCCCGACGGCGGCCGCCGACCTCGCGTTCTTCGCCCAGACGTTCAACGGCCCGACGCCCGACTTCGAGGCCTACTTCCCGTTCGGCGAGCCCGGCTACAAGGACCCGCCCGGCAACGGCGCCGGTCAGTCCGGACCGGCGTCGGCGGCGGGCTGGGCCGGCGAGGCGAACCTCGACGTCCAGTGGGCCTACGCGATCGCCCCCAAGGCGCACATCGTGCTGCTCGGCACCACGCCCGCGGAGACGCAGGGCGTCCAGGGCCTCACCAACCTCATCAAGGGCATCGACAAGGCCATCGACCGGTACCCCGCGGGCACCGTCTTCTCGATGTCGTTCGGCACCGACGAGACGGCCTTCGGCTCCACGTCGGCGGCCAAGCAGGCGTTCGCCCGGTTCGACCAGACGTTCGCGCGCGGCCAGGCCAAGCACGACACCTTCTTCTCGTCCGCCGGCGACAACGGGTCCACGGGCGTCACGCGGGCGCAGCACCAGACCGCGACGGCCGACGTCCCCGCGGTCAGCTACCCGAACGTCTCCCCGTACGTCACCTCCGTGGGAGGCACGCAGGTCCAATCCGGCTGGACGTGGAACCCCACCACCGACGTCCCGTTCAACGCCGACGGCTCGCGCAGTACCGCCTACTTCGGCTGGACGCAGGGCGGCAGCTCGGAGGCCGTGTGGAACGAGGGCTGGGAGTCGATCGGCACGGGCGGCGGCGTCTCGAGCGTCTACGGGCGCCCGGCCTTCCAGGACGCCGTCGCGGGCGTCGTCGGCACCCACCGCGGTGTGCCCGACCTGGCCTGGAACGCCGCGGTCAACGGCGGCGTGCTCGTCTACTCGAGCTACTTCCCCCGTGCCGTGGGCGCGCCCCTGTGGGGCGTCTACGGCGGCACGTCGGCGTCGTCGCCGCAGGTCGCAGCGCTGACGGCGATCGCCAACCAGCAGCGAGCCGGCGCCGGCAAGGCCGGGATCGGCGACCTCAACAGCGTGATCTACGGCTCCGGGTTCAACCGCTCGACGGCGTTCTCGGACATCGTGCCGCAGACCTACGGCACCGCGGCGAGCGGCGTGCTCGCCAGCAACCGGATGTGGGACCTCGGCGCGGACGGCACCCTGACGCCCGACGCCATCCCGGGCTACGCGACCACCACCGGATATGACCTCACCACCGGATGGGGCTCGCCCAAGGCCGCCGGGTACCTGGCCCAGCTGCTCGCGGCGAAGTAGCAGCCACACCTGAGGCCCGGCGTCATCATGGCGCCGGGCCTCGGGTGTGTGTCGGCGCGAGCGGCTCCACGCCACCAGAGCGGGCCGCGGTCCTTGCGCCAGATTGTGCGGGGACCGATCGCTCGCCGGACGGGTTCAGACGTCCGCGGGAATGATGCGGCGCGCTGGAAGTCCTGCAGCCTCGGCGCCGTTTCGGGCGCTGGTCTAGACCTCGAGGCTGTGGCGCCGTGATACGAGAGCGCCGATCTGCTCGGCCGCAGGCGCGGCGCTCTCGTGCTCCCATACCCTCACCACGTCCCAGCCGAGCTCGACGAGCACTCGGTCGCTGTCTCGGTCGCGCGCCTCATTTGCGGCGAGCTTTGACGCCCACCAAGCGCTGTTCGACCGCGGCCGAGTCCCATGCTCGGGGCACCCGTGCCAAAAGCACCCGTCGACGAAGACAGCGACTTTGACGCGCGTGAATGCGATGTCGATCGTTCGCCTCCGTTGACCAGGGATCGGGTAGGCGACCCTGTAGCGAAGCCCCCGGGCATGCAACTCACGACGTAACGAGAGCTCTGCGACCGTGTCGCGTCGTTTGGCCCTGCTCATCCGACGCGAGACTGCGGCGGACGAGGGACCGGGATGCGGTGGTACGTGCTGAGGCTGGGCGGGCATCCCGGAGCACTTCTCAGACTGCGAGCGGCAGTTGGGCTTCAGAGAACCGTGCCCGGCCGCGCGCGACGACCGCATCGAGCCGCTCGTCAGGCGTCTTCGGTGCATCGGCGACCAAGGCCTTCAGCAACGCGCGTCCGGGCTCGCTCGTTCGAAGCGCTTCCGCGTCGCGCTCGGCGTGAGCACGCAGCACGTTCCAGACGGCACCGATGTTCACGCCGTTCCCGAGCTGCTTATACGTTGCCGGAGCCGGTTGGGGCCCGAAGTCGAAGTTGTCGGGGAACCCCTGCAGCCGCGCTGCCTCGCGCGTCGAAAGGCGACGTCGAAGGGGCCCGATGATCGAGGTCTGCGTGATCGCGACCAGCGCCGGCAGGTGCGTCGGACGCTTTGCCCGGATCCCCGACGGACGGAGCTGCAACACGCAGTCCCACAGGGTCGCAGTCTGCTGCGCCTGCCACTCGAGCTTGCGGCGCGACGCCGGGAAGGACGCCAGGTCATGCCGGGACGCCCACTGGTCGAGCTGCGCCTTGTAACGCGTGTAGAACTCAGCGTTCTTCAACAGGAACGTCTTCTTCCACCTCGGCACCTCATCCCAGGTGTCCGGCACATCAACAGCACGGTACGGCGACCGCCCGCCGACCATCCACAGTGCGAGATCCTCGGACTTGACCCAGTGATCGGCCCAGATCGGGAACCCGGGCAGAGTCGGTGGCTTGTCGTCAGTCTGCCCCTTCCGCACCTCAGCCCACATCGTGGTGACGAAGTCGTTCCACGCCTCGATCCATGAGATCTCGGCGGACGAGAGCTCTGTCCCTGGCACGTCGTCGGTCAGGTCCACCGGTAGGTCGTGGAGCAGGTCCCACTCCTCCGTGCCGCGTTGCGTCACGTTGGAGAGAGCAGGGAGCGCCTCGACACCGTCGAGGATGCCGTCCGGGTCGTACGTGGCGGTGATGAACACGCGCTCGCGAACCTGCGGTCGGCCGCCGCGCTCGAGCGGCAGCAGGTGCGGAGAGAAGACCGTCGGCGTCTGCGAGACGCGATAGCCCTCATCGCGCAGTGTCTGGATGATCAGGTCCCACTCGTGCTTGTGACGCGGACCAGCGAGGTTCCTGACGTTCTCCAGGAGAACGACCGTCGGGTGGTGCGCCTCGATGATCTTCAGGATGTTCCAGAAGAGCGTGCCTCGCGTCTCTTCCATACCTCGCTGAGCTCCGGACTTGGAGAACGGCTGGCACGGGAAGCCAGCCGCGAGGAGGTCGTGCGGAGGGACGTTCATGACGCCGTCGTTGGCGTCCTTCGTGATGTCACCGAAGGGCGAGTGACCCCAGTTGCGCTCATAGACCTTTGCTGCCGCCTCGTCGATCTCGACGGAGTAGACACACTCACCCCCGAACGCCTCGAGTGCGGCCGCGAAGCCCCCGATCCCTGCGAACAGGTCGATGTACCGGAACGGCGCACCCTTGGACGTCGACACTCGATCCCCTCCAAAACCCACCGCACTCGAACATACGTTCGATCATCGATCCTATGGCAGATTGCTCGGCCGGACTCCATCAGCTTAGCTGATCATTCAGCTATGTCAACGAAGCTGAGCTTATGAGTTGATCGTGGTTGACGCAAATCAGCAGGACCTCCGGTGCACTCTTCGCTGTCACGTCCCGATGTAGAACCGGACGGCGTCCCGAACGGCCTGGAGTCCCTTGAGAGTGACGGTCCCGCCGCGCGACTCGAAGTCTGGAGCCCAGACCTCGCCCGTCGACTCGACGATCGCCTGCGCGATCTGCGGCTTTGTGAGGTTGCCCGACAGCCCGAGTGCGAGCTCCTCGTTGACCATGTCGAAGATCGTGCGCGGCTCGGTCGACCCGGTGGACATCTTGGGCGCCTCGCGCCCCAGGGCGTCGGCGATCTCGATGACGACGTCCTTCTTCTGGACCCTCACAGCTCGGCTACCTCTTCCATGTGTTCCCGCAGGTCGTCGGTCGTTCCCGCCACCCAGTCCTGTGCGATCTCGTCGGTCGCGGCCGGTGACACGAGCCCGACGATCCGGATCCGGTCGAGCACCATGTACTTGAGGGCGAGCTCGTCCCAGACGGTGCCCGGCGCGAGTGCGATCGGCGTCGCGAGCGCAGTCGTCGGGTCTACGTCCATCGCCAGCCAGGAGCCCCATAGGCGCGTGTCGACGTCCATGCCCTTCGCGAGCAGGTTCTCCTGCAAAGTGCACTGCACGAGCAGGACCGGGAACCCGGAGCGACTGTCGGGGAACGGCCGCCATGCGACGACGTCGACGCCGCCGTCCTTGCGTCGCGGCTGCCGGTAGCCCTGTCCGACCTCGACGCCGATCTTCTGTGCGAGCCAGCGGATCGCTAGGTCGAACTCGGGTGGCCGACCGATGTCGGACGGCCACCCGAACCGCAGGGCGCGGCCCGCATCGCCCCAGATCCGCGAAGCCGCCTCGGCGACGAGGTTCTCGAAGATCACTGCCATCGCCTCGTCCGGCGCCGCGCTCAGATACTCACGCACCGGGTTGCCGGGTGCCATCAGCGCAGCCGACATGTACGACGACGACACGGCATCAGGGGTCGATCGGACCGCGAACTCGTTCACCTTGAACGGGTAGCGGTCACCGAGCAGACCGGCCCGTCGTGCCATCTCGCGGACCCCGGTGCTGACCATCTGCGCCTCGAGCCCGTGGCGCGCCTCGAAGTAGGCGTTCAGCGGGTCAAGCCCAAGTGGTCGCGGACCGCGGACGAGGAGCGATGTCTCGATCCAGTCCGCGATCCGATCCCGGCCGCGAATCGTCACGGCTCCTGCGCCTCGATCGCCGCCTGGTCGACGACGTTGCGCATGGACTCGACAAGGGACTCTAGGTCCGAGAGAAGCCCGACGACCTGCTTGTCGCTGGCGTACTCGGCGAGGTCATCGCTGGCGGCGCCGAGCGCGTTCGTGGCCGCTGTTATCCGCTTGACGAGGCGCTCACGCGGATCCATGCCCGCACTCTGGACCTGCTGCTTCGCTTCGTCGAGGCTCTTGCCTGAACGGAGCGCAGACAGGCCGACCTCGCTTGCGACCACGTTTCCGAGAGCACTCATCTGGCGCGAATCGGTGATGACAGGCTCGGCGTCCTCGTCACCGAACACCCATGAGATGACCTCCTTGAGCTCGTTGATCTTGCCCGCCGGCACAGGGTCGTCACCGGGCTCGAGCCGCGAGCCCAGGGGCGCACCGATGTGGTCACGGAGCTTGGTGTTGCCCATCGCGACGGTCAGCACAGAGAAGGCCCGCTCGACCTCACCGGTGTTCAGGCCCGCCTGTTCCGCCTGAGCGACGATCGCCTGGTCGCGGTAGAGGTCGGCGGCCTTGCTCTTGGTGATGCCGATCAGGTCGGCGACCTCCTTGATGGTGCGACCCTCGGCGACTCGCGCGGCGATGAACCGGGCCTGCATGTAGGGCCGCCACTGGAGCTTGCCGACGACGTGAGCCCGCGAGACCTCGACATGGGTCGCCTCACGGTTCAGATGGACGACGATCGGGATGACGACGTCGGGCGACATCTCGGCCTTTGTTGCCACGTCCTCCCACCGCGTGGGCTCGGCGAACTGTTCGCGAATCTCCGGGTGCGAGAGCCCGAGCAACGCGGTCAGACGCCGGTTCCCCTCCACGACGATGTACTTGTCGGCCTCCTCAGCGTGGATGGCGATCAACGGTTCGGCGGCGAAGAAGCCGTTGTCTGCCACGGACTGTGCGACCGCGAAGGCGTCGAAGCCCATCTCAAGCACCACGGCAAGGTCTGGCTGCTCACCACCGCGAAGCGACTCGGGGAGTCGCGGGTTGTACGGATCGAGCAGCAGGGCCGAGATTGGCACCTGCATGGGGACACCGGAGCGCACTCCGGACTGGCCATCGGTCATGCGAAGGTTCCCTTTCGGACGATCTTGCGGTTGCCGAGATGCACGGCGAGCGCGAGGAGCTCGGTGGCCGGGTCGTCACGACGAACGACCCGATGAATCTGAACGACGAGGGTGCCCGGGTCGTCGGCGATGCCGCCGATGACGCGGTCACCGGGATAGGACGGCCCGCCGCCTCCACGAACGACGTCGCGGCCCTGGAACAGGTTGACGAAGCCCGTCTCGACATCCCATTTACGGCGGCGCGCCTGCCCGTCGTCCTCCATCAAGATGACAGGGACTTCCTGCATCTGGTCGTGATGGCGCTCCAGCGCATCGGTTACATCACGCAGGCGCCACGACGGCCCGTAGTCGTCTGCGGACCAGGGCGTCACGATCCGCTCGATGACGTCAGCGACCGTGAGGTGGACGGTTCGCAGAGAGAGTCGCCCATAGTCGGTAGGCGGGGCAACGAACAGTCCGATCGCCTCGGCGATCGACTGGTTCGTGGCGATCGAGGCCGGTGTCGTGCGCGGCAGCCGGACCGCTGACCAGCCCATGCCGACATAGTCGAGCTGGCTCACGACAGCGTCGCGGGTCGGCTTCATGCCGTCCGGGAGCATGAGCCCGACGTCACGAGCCCAAGAGTGGACGGTCCCACCGGCGTCGACGTGGTCCTGCAGCCGCGCCCGCAGGTCGTACTCGGTGAAGACGATGTCGCGCAGGGACCGAATGGTTCGCTTGGTCGCGAAGAACTGGCAGTACGGCAGTTGGTCGCGTCGATACCCGAAGGCACGTGCCCGCTGCTCGAGTGTGTCGACCTGGGCGCTCGGTGGCCTGTTCATGTAGGTGACGGTCAGGCCCTCGACGGTGAAGCCGCGATCGAGCTTGTTGCCACCGATGAGGATGTGCACCGGCGTGACGTTCCAGGCCACCTTGTTCAGCGCCGAGGTCGAGTTCACGAGCCACAGGGAAGTTTCCCTCAGCACCCACCTCACCTTGTCGACGAAGGCGTTGTCGTCGAGGTCGGGTGCACCCCGCTCCGTGAGGATCCCTCGCTCCTTCTGGACCGCCTCCGGGAGATCCGCGAGCGAGGCCGCCTTGTCTGCCACCGACCGCCATTTCCTGAGCTCACGTTCGACCAAGAAGCGGTATCGCTCCTGGACGTCGTTCCGTTGCGTCGAGTGGATGAGCATGCTCACCGGGGCCGCGTCCGGCTGATTCTCGACCAGCATCGCCGCCCCTGCGATAAAGGAGCCCAGGGCTGCGGTGAGGCTGCGAGGGAGCTCGAGAGGAAGCGTTTTGGCCGGCTGTTCGTCGAGGAGGGGGACATCTCGAATCACCTGGTCGGCGAACTCCACGAAGAACTCACGGCCGCCGGTGTACCCGTTCCCCGGTTCGAGGAACTCCACGAAGTCCGGGCTCAGCAGATCGTCCGCGTCGAGCATCAACGGCGCGTACGGCGTCGCGGTGTACTGAACGTAGAGGTGCTTCGGCACGCGGGTGCGAAGGATACGGATGGCTTCGTAGGTCTTGCTTTCGGTCGTCGAGCTCGTGTTGAGCGAGGCCTGATCCGCCTCGTCGTCGATAATCAGCACCGGCACCTGCTCGATCCCCGGCACGCCGTCGAGAACCGCAGCCAGAGCGGTCAGTCGGCCCGCGTGCTTCAGCACTGGGATTAGGACAGCCCGACCGTTGTCGACTCGGTCGCCGATCCGCTTGGCGGTAGCAACCCCCGAGGGGTTGGTCTCGGTGACCCATCGGTAGTCCTTGCGCGACTGCGTGCCCAGGGCAGCCTCGAGCCGGTCCTTGTTCTGGTCGAGCAGGAGGTTCGTTCCGCCGAGGAGCGCGACGATGATCTGGTAGCCCTGATCGGCTGCGGCTGCGATGAGCGCCGTTATCGAAGTCGTCTTGCCAGACTGGACGTAGCCAAGAGCAAGGCCGGTCTGGCCGCCGACTCCACCGCGCTGCGGACCGCGCTCGAGGATGTCGATGACGGACTTCCAGATCCGGACTCGGCTCCCGTCGTCCATCCGCGCCCCGAGGTGTTCGTCGAAACGCAGTGCCTCCGGGCCGGCAAGCGCGTCGTGGTTCATCGTTTCTCCCTCGATCAAGATGCTGCGGCGCACCTCGTTCCATCGTCCGAGCCGCCCCCGGAGCACGCCGCTCGACGGAGCTCCCGGAGCGTGTTCCGCCCGCCAGATGTCGTATCCACTGAAGCCAGCCGTCGGCCCCTTTTGCTCGACGTATCGGCGGGCGTAGTGCCAGATGTCGTCGTCGGTCCAGTTCGACTGGTAGTCGCGGCCTTCCCGCCGCGGACTCTCCACTCCGGCAAGCTCGCATGCAGCTGCCCAGCCGTAAAGCTGCTCGATCCGCTGGGCGCTCGGACCCTGAACCTCGCCTTCATCAACGAGTGCCTGGTAGCCAGCGCGCGACAGCGGCCACTCGTACGTGGCCGCCATGCGCAGAGCCTCGAGGATCTCGTCCTCGGACCAGCGAGCCGGGCCTTGCTTGTCAACTCCCAGGAACGCGGAGAGCGTCCGACCGCCAACGCGGCGCACCGCCCTCTCGTCCGACCCACTCATGACCGCGACGTCAGCTGCCGAGCGTGCAAGTCCGGTGGCAGCCACTGCGAGTACGCGTCTCCGAAGGCGGGCCTCGTCGGCTTCACGGGCTGCCGCGCGCGCCGCGCGCGCAGCCTCGCGATCGACACCATCGTCGGCTGCGAGGATCTGGCTGACACGACCACGCGTCAGACCCAGAGCTTGACCGATCTCGGCCTGCGTGTGGCCGAGGCGCCACATCTCCTGGATCCGGCGGTCACGGTCACCCCTAGGATCCGGCCCCCGAGCACCGTGACCACCATTACCCTCGGACCGCCGACCCAAGGGACGATCGGCGCTGCCCATAGGTTCGGCATCCGAACCTTCTTGCGGGCGCTCCGCCGACGCGAGGATCTGACTCACGCGACCCTGCGAGAGTCCTACGACCTGGGCAATCTCGGACTGAGTGTGGCCGTCGCGCCACAACTCATGGATCCGTCGATCACGGTCGTTTCCACGTGGGTCGCGTCGAAGGACTGTCCGGCTCGAACTCGTCGGTGTTCTCAACTTCGGCTTTCGGACTCCAGGGCGGGGGCGACCGAGGCCGACCTTGGCAAGCAACTTCTCGATCTGGTCGTTTGACAGCCCAGACTCCCGAGCAATCTCCTGGAGGGAGTGGCCGTCGCGCCACATCATCTCGACCCGTTGGTCACGATCGCCGGCGCCGCCCGGGGGAACCTTCTCGTTGCCCAAGCGTCACCCACCAACTCGTTCTCTCTGCCGGCAGCCAGCGGCGGTCAATCGGATCGTACCCACGGCCTCGGACAGTGCACCTGACCACGCGGCAGACACAGCGACGTGTCGCAGGGTGAAGGGGACTGCTGCACGGTTAGGTGACAGGTGGTCTCAGTCGGCGAGTGCGACCTGAGTGGTCATGGTGACTTCGTACTCGATGGGGGTCAAGCGTCCGAGGCGGGCTTGGCGGCGTCGAGCGGTGGCTCGAGCTCGCCCGTTCCGACGTCAGCGACAGCACCAAGTCGGGAAACGAGGAGCACACCTCAACCACATCAAGCCGCACCTCGGTGGCCGCAAGGTGAAGGACCTCCGCACCGACGAGGTCGACCGCTGGCTGCTCAAGCTCTCACCCAAGCTCTCGACGTCGACGCTGAAGCAGATCCGATCGGTCCTCAACCGCTCGATCACGTCCGCGGTGAAGGCAGGCTTGGCCGAGCGCAACGTCGTCGACCTCTCCACGGTGCCCAGGGGCCGACAAGGACGCCGCTCGAGGTCGCTCACGCTGGAGCAGGCCGAGGCGGTGCTACAACGACACGGGAGCACAAGATGTACGCCTACATCGTCGTCTCGCTCCTCACGGGTCTCCGCCCCGAAGAGACACGCGCACTCCAGTGGAAGCACGTCCACCTGGACCCGACGGCGATGTCCCACCCCACATCGAGGTGTGGAGGTCCGTCCGGGTAGGCGGCGACACGAAGACTCCGAAGTCACGGCGAACACTCGCCCTCTCAGATCTCGTCGTCGGAGTCCTGACCAAGCACAAGAACGACCAAGACTCGGCCGCCGCAGAGGTCGGGAACCGTTGGAAGGACCACGGCCTCGTGTTCCCCTCGGAGGTGGGCACCCCGCAGGACCGGCACAACGTGTTGCGCATGTTCCGCTCGGCCCTGACGCTGGTTCCCGGCGTTGAGCCGCAGGAGTGGACGCCGCGAGACCTGCGACACTCCTTCGTCTCGATCCTGTCGCAGAGCGGGTTGCCGATCCAGGAGATCTCGACGCTCATGGGTCACTCAGGGATCGCGGTCAACGAGGTCGTGTACCGCCACGAGCTCCGACCTGTCATCCAGTCGGCTGCGAGTGTCATGGACGATGTCTTCTGGAACGCGCCGACAACGATCGACACGGACGGACCACCGACCCCGAGAACGGCCTAGTCACGACCTCGATCCGAGATCGATAGACAGACTGCTAGACAGACTCAGGCCGTCGGAGATAAAGGAGATGACCCGGGCCGAACGCATCAGCCCAGGTCATCCGTGGTGGAGCCAAGGGGACTCGAACCCCTAACCCCCTGCTTGCAAAGCAGGTGCGCTACCAATTGCGCCATGGCCCCGGGCGCCCCGTCGGGGGCGCGGTGCTCACTCGAGAGTGTCGGTGACCTCGGACCAGAGGTCGCGCTCTGCGTTGCCCGCGGAGACCTTTCGCCAGACGGCGAAGCCCGCCGCCGCAACGATCAGGAGCAGGAGCAGCTTCTTCATCGAACGCCTCCTCGGCTGGATCGACTGGGTCCTTCTTGTGGCGACGGCGCCCTCGCGATTCTCGCCAGGACGCCGTGCGGTGGTGGGGCTACGAGGACTTGAACCTCGGACCTCTTCGTTATCAGCGAAGCGCTCTAACCGCCTGAGCTATAGCCCCATCTGCTGCTGCCCCGTGGGGCGCCAGCAGCACGAAACCTTACCGTAGCCCCGGCCCGTCGCCAAAACGTCGGACCGTGACGTGCGACGCAACGCGTCAGTCGTCGGTGAGGGTCACGTGCACCCCGCCCACCAGGGCGGCAGTGATGTTGTACAGGATGGCCGTGATCGTGGCGATCGCGGTCAGCAGCACGATGTTGACGATGGCGATCAGCGTCGCGAGGGACACCAGGCGGTCGAACGCCACGTACTGGGTGATGTTGACGTTGGTCTGCTGGCCGACGGCCTCGCTGATGAAGGTCTGGATCGTCGAGAAGACGCCCAGCCCGTCGATCACGAACCAGAACACGGCGGCCGCGACCACCGTCATGATCCCGATCGCGACGGCGAGCAGGAACGCGAGCTTCATGACCGACCACGGGTCGACGCGCGACACCGTCAGCCGCACGCGGCGCGGGCCGCCCAGCCCGGAGGGCTGCGCAGGGCGCGTCGGCGCGGGTTGGCCGCCGCCAGGGCCGCCGGCACCGCCGGGAGCACCGGGGACGGGGCGGCCGTCGGGCGTCAGGCGCGTCGGGCCGGCCGTGTAGTGCATCGCCGGGCGCGGCGCGGACGCCGGGGGAGGCGTCGCACCTGCCGGGGCGTTCGCGTCGGCGACGTCGGGCTCGCCGGTCGCGACGGCCTGCACGCGCTTGGCCGCGTCCTTGGCCGCGGCGAGCGCGGCGCGCGCCGCCTTGACGGCGCCCGCGCGGACGCCGTCACCCTCGAGCTCGTCCACGCCCGCGGGGGCGTGGACGCTGCCGACCGGACGCGCGGGTGGCGGGGGGACCGGAGGCACGGAGGGCACGGTGGTCCTGCGGGCGTCGTTCTCGGTGGTCATCGTTCCCCTCGGCTTCGTTTCGCTCACTGGCCGGCGTCGTCGGCCTGCGCGGGCGGCGCAGCTCCGTCCACGCTAGCCGACTCGTCGTCGTCGCGTCGCTCGACGTTCCGGGCGACGGCGATGATGCGGTCGCCCTTGTCAGGCTTGGCGAAGGTAACACCCTGGGTGGTGCGGCCAGTAGCCCGAACCTCGTCGACCGCAGAACGGACGATCTTTCCTCGCTCCATGATCACAAGTACTTCGTCACCGGAGTCGACGACGAGCGCACCGACCAGGTCGCCGCGCTCCTCCGGGAGGTTCGCGACGCGGATGCCGAGGCCGCCGCGGCCCTGCTGCCGGTAGTTCTCCACCGACAGCTCGGTGCGCTTGGCGAGACCGGACTCGGTGACGGTGAACAGGAAGGCGTCCTCGCGGACGACGGCGGCGGCCAGCACCTCGTCGCCCTCGCGGAACTTCATGCCCGTCACGCCCGACGTCGCGCGGCCCAGCGCGCGGATGCTCTCGTCGTTCGCGGGGAAGCGGATCGACTGGCCCTTGCGCGACACCAGGATGATGTCGTTGTCCGAGTCCACCAGCATGGCGCCGATGAGCTCGTCGGGGTTGCCCTCCTCGTCCTCGCGCAGGTTGATGGCGATGAGGCCGGCCGAGCGCGGCGAGTTGTACTCCTGCAGGCGGGTCTTCTTCACGAGGCCGCGGCGGGTGGCCAGCACCAGGTACTCGGCCTGGTCGTAGTCGCGCAGGTCGAGCACCTGGGCGATGCGCTCGCCGGGTTGGAACGCCAGCATGTTGGCGACGTGCTGGCCCTTGGCGTCGCGGGCGCCCTCGGGCAGCTCGTAGCCCTTGGCCCGGTAGACGCGGCCCAGGTTGGTGAAGAACAGCAACCAGTGGTGGGTCGTCGTCGTGAAGAAGTGCTCGACGATGTCGTCCTCGCGCAGCTGCGTGCCGCGCACACCCTTGCCGCCACGCCGCTGCTGGCGGTAGGCGTCGGTGCGGGTCCGTTTGGCGTAGCCGCCGCGCGTGATCGTGACGACGACCTCCTCCTCGGGGATGAGGTCCTCGATCGACATGTCGCCGTCGTACGGGAGGATGTGCGTGCGGCGCTCGTCGCCGTACTTGTCGACGATGCCGTCGAGCTCCTCCCGGACGATGGTGCGCTGACGCTCCGGCTTGGCGAGGATGTCGCGGAAGTCCGCGATCTCCGTCTCGATCACCGCGTGCTCGTCGATGATCCGCTGCCGCTCGAGGGCCGCCAGGCGGCGCAGCTGCAGGTTGAGGATCGCGCCGGCCTGCTCCTCGTCGATGTCGAGCAGCGCGATCAGGCCGGTGCGGGCCTGCTCGGCGTCGGGGGAGCGGCGGATGAGCGCGATGACCTCGTCGAGCATGTCGAGGGCCTTGAGGTAGCCGCGCAGGATGTGGATGCGCTTCTCGGCGTCGGCGAGCAGGTACTCCGTCCGACGGCGGATCACGTCGATCTGGTGCGACGTCCAGTGCCGGATGAACGCGTCGAGGCTGAGCGTGCGGGGCACGCCGTCGACCAGCGCGAGCATGTTCGCACCGAACGTGTCCTGCAGCTGCGTGTGCTTGTAGAGGTTGTTGAGCACGACCTTCGCGACGGCGTCGCGCTTGAGCACGATGACCAGCCGCTGGCCCGTGCGGCCCGAGGTCTCGTCGCGGATGTCGGCGATGCCCTGCAGGCGGCCGTCGTTGACCAGGTCGGCGATCTTGGCCGACAGGTTGTCGGGGTTGACCTGGTACGGGAGCTCGGTGACCACCAGGCAGATCCGGTTCTGGATCTCCTCGACATTCACGACGGCGCGCATCGTGATCGAGCCGCGGCCCGTGCGGTAGGCCTCCTCGATGCCCTTGGTGCCGAGGATCTGCGCGCCCGTGGGGAAGTCCGGGCCCTTGATGCGCTGCATCAGGGCGGCGAGCAGCTCCTCGCGCGTGGCCTCCGGGTTGGCCAGGTGCCAGCGGGCGCCCTCGGCCACCTCGCGCAGGTTGTGCGGCGGGATGTTCGTGGCCATGCCGACGGCGATGCCCGCCGAGCCGTTGACCAGCAGGTTCGGGAAGCGGGACGGCAGGATGACCGGCTCCTGCTCCTCGCCGTCGTAGTTGTCCTGGAAGTCGACGGTGTTCTTGTCGATGTCCCGGACCATCTCCATGGCGATGGGGGCCATGCGGCACTCGGTGTAGCGAGGGGCCGCGGCCGGGTCGTTGCCGGGGGAGCCGAAGTTGCCCTGGCCGGCCACCAGCGGGTACCGCAGCGACCAGTCCTGGACGAGGCGCACCAGGGTGTCGTAGATCGCGGAGTCGCCGTGCGGGTGGTACTTGCCCATGACGTCGCCGACGACGCGCGCGCACTTGCTGAAGCCGCGGTCGGGGCGGTAGCCGCCGTCGTACATCGCGTAGATGACGCGGCGGTGCACGGGCTTGAGGCCGTCACGCACGTCGGGCAGCGCGCGGCCCACGATGACGCTCATCGCGTAGTCGAGGTAGCTGCGCTGCATCTCGAGGTTCAGGTCGACCTGCTCGATGCGGCCGTGGTGCACCTCGGGGAGCTCCGGGATACCGCCGGTGGTCTCGTCCGTCATTGATCAATACCTTCCCTTGTTCCTGTGGACATCTGTGTGGACAGCACTCAGATGTCGAGGAACCGGACGTCCTTGGCGTTGCGCTGGATGAAGCTGCGGCGGGACTCGACGTCCTCGCCCATGAGCATCGAGAAGACCTCGTCGGCCGCGGCGGCGTCGTCCATGGTGACCTGGCGCAGCGTGCGGTGGTCGGGGTCCATGGTGGTCTCCCAGAGCTCCTGGTAGTCCATCTCGCCCAGACCCTTGTAGCGCTGGATGCCCTTGTCCTTGGGCATGCGCTTGCCGGCGGCGAGACCCTCGCGCACGTACGCGTCGCGCTCCTTGTCGGAGTACACGTAGTCGTGCTGCGCGTTCGACCACTTGATGCGGTACAGCGGCGGCATGGCCAGGTACACGTAGCCGTGCTCGATGAGCGGGCGCATGTAGCGGAACAGCAGCGTGAGCAGCAGCGTCGCGATGTGCTGGCCGTCGACGTCGGCGTCGGCCATGAGGATGATCTTGTGGTACCGCAGCTTGGAGAGGTCGAAGTCCTCGCCGATGCCGGTGCCGAACGCCGTGATGAGGCTCTGGACCTCCTGGTTCGACAGGGCCTTGTCGAGGCGCGCGCGCTCGACGTTGAGGATCTTGCCGCGGATCGGCAGGATCGCCTGGTTGTGCGGGTTGCGCCCGCGCACCGCGGAACCGCCGGCGGAGTCGCCCTCGACGATGTAGATCTCGCACTCTTCGGGGCGGTTCGACTGGCAGTCCTTGAGCTTGCCCGGCATGCCGCCGCTGCTCAGCAGACCCTTGCGGCGGGTCGCCTCGCGCGCCTTGCGGGCGGCGATGCGGGCCTGCGACGCCTGGATCGCCTTGCGGATGATGTCCCTGGCCTCGTTCGGGTGCGAGTCGAACCAGTCGGTGAGCTGCTCGCGCACCACGCGCTGCACGAACGTCTTCGCCTCGGTGTTGCCGAGCTTCGTCTTGGTCTGGCCCTCGAACTGCGGCTCGCCGAGCTTCACGGAGATGACGGCGGTCAGGCCCTCGCGGATGTCGTCACCCGTGAGGTTGTCCTCCTTCTCCTTGAGGATCGCCTTCTCGCGCGCATAGCTGTTGACCAGGGTGGTCATCGCCGCACGGAAGCCCTCCTCGTGCGTGCCGCCCTCGGTGGTCGAGATCGTGTTCGCGTAGGTGTGGACCGACTCGCTGTACGCGCTGGTCCACTGCATCGCGATCTCGAGCGAGATCTTCTTCTCCGTGTCCTCCGACTCGAAGTCGATGACCTCCGGGTGGATGAGCTCCACCTTCTTGCCCGAGTTGAGGTGCTTCACGTAGTCGGTGAGGCCGCCGTCGTACTTGAACGTGACGGTGCGGACCGGGGGCGTGGACGGGTCGTCGTCGTGGTCGACGCCGACGACGGCGTCCGGCGCGGCGACGCCGTCGCCCACCACCTCGTCCTCGAGGTCGGCGTGGCCGGCGCGCTCGTCCGTGAGCGTGATGCTCAGGCCCTTGTTGAGGAACGCCATCTGCTGGAAGCGTGCACGCAGCGTCTCGAAGTCGAACTCGGTGGTCTCGAAGATCTCCGGGTCCGGCCAGAAGGTCTGGGTGGTGCCCGTCTCCTCCGTCTCCTCGAGCTCCTCGAGGCCGGTCGTCGGGTGACCGCCGTCGCCGAACGCCATGCGCCAGCGGTGCCCGTCGCGCTTGACCTCGGTGACCACGCGCGTGGACAGCGCGTTCACCACCGAGATGCCGACGCCGTGCAGACCACCCGAGACCGCGTACCCGCCGCCGCCGAACTTGCCGCCGGCGTGGAGGATCGTCATGACGACCTCGACCGTCGGCTTGCCCTCCGTGGGGTGGATCGCGACCGGGATGCCGCGGCCGTTGTCGATGACGCGGACGCCGCCGTCGGCCAGCAGGGTCACGTCGATCGCGTCTGCGTAGCCGGCCAGCGCCTCGTCGACCGAGTTGTCGACCACCTCGTAGACCAGGTGGTGCAGGCCGCGCTCACCGGTGGAACCGATGTACATGCCCGGACGCTTGCGGACGGCCTCGAGACCTTCCAGGACGGTGATGTTCCCGGCGTCGTATCCGCCGTCGTTCCGATTCGCCACAGGCCGGTTCGCTCCTCGCTGTCCGTTCGCACCGCGTCTCGGGTGCTCGCCGCCCTGTGCCACAGACCCGCGCGGGAGGCGCACCACGAGCCGCGAGCGGCAGTCGGGAAACGTTTCCGAGAGGGGCCCGGGGGCCCCGGACGACCTTCCTAGTCTACCGTCCCAGGGCCGATTTCCGCGGATGCAGGCGCCTTTGGCCTGGGGACCGTGCACGTCGTCCACAAGGTTGTCCACACCTGCGGATAGTCGTCCACAGAGGTGTGGACAACGAGGCACGGAGCGGGCGCCCCGAGGTGCGTTCACAGCCATTCCCAAGCCCCTTCGGTCCCTGCTTCAATGCAGCCCACGACCCATCTGGACGGTTTGTCCGTCCCTCCTCCAGAAGGAACCTGAGTGAAGAGACTCATGGCTGGCGCCGCGTCCGCGGCGCTCGCCCTCACCGCGTTCGGGGTCGCCGCAGCGGCTCCCGCATCCGCGGCAACCCCCTACGTCTATGGCAGCTGCTCGTCCCTGAGCGTCTACCTCTCGGACGTCGCCGTCGACAGCACCATCGACGTCGTCATCGACGGCACGTCCGTCGAGAGCACGACCGCGAGCGACACCTCCTACTCCAACGCGTTCGACCTCGACTGGGCGACGCCGCACGACTGGAGCGTCGACGTCGACGACCCGGCGAGCGACGACGCCGACGTCCACCAGTCGGGCACCACGACGCCGTGCGACAGCGACCCCAACGTGTGGGCCACGGCGTGGTCCTCGTGCCAGGAGCTCGACCTTCAGCTCAGCGGGTACCCCGACGGGTCGCGGGCGACGACGGTCGTAGACGGGACGACGGTGGACGACCAGGCCGTCTCGTCCTGGTACAGCTTCTCCCAGCCGCTCGACTGGACGGTCAGCCACACCTACGCGGTGACGGTCGACGCGCCGGACGACACGCTCGACAGGTCGTGGGACGGCACCACGACGCCCTGCGACACCGACCCGAACCTGCAGGTGAACGTCTCGGCCTGGTGCGGCTACGTCGGCGTGTCCGTGTACGGCTATCCGGACGGCACGCAGGTGTCCACCACCGTGGACGACACGGTTCTCGACACGCAGACGATCGCCGAGGGCTCCGGCTACTGGTACTCCACCGACGTCGACCCGGACGCGTCCCACACGTGGGCCGTGACGCTCACCGACCCGAGCGGCGCCCAGCTGCGCCAGGAGACGGGGACGCTCGACTGCGCCCCGTGGCAGTCCCCGACCGTGTCGGTCAACGCGTCCTGCTCCTCGCTCGACGTGTGGGTCGACGTCTCTGCCTTCCCCTCGGGGAGCACCGCGGAGGTGTCCATCGACGGCAGCGTGACCGCGACCGCCCCGCTGGGCGACTACTTCTACGCGTCCTACGAGCTCGGGTGGCAGTCTGCCCACGACTGGACCGTCCGGGTGCTGAGCCCCGACGGTGCCGAGGCCTCGTCGCGGTCCGGGACCAGCACCCCGTGTGACACCGACCCCAACCCCCCGCTGCAGGACTACTCGACCTGCAGCGCGGTCACGGCTCAGGCCAACGACGCGATGTTCACCGACGGGAGCCTGTTCGAGGTCTCCGTGGACGGGAAGACGGAGTACTCGGAGGCGTTCACGACCGCCGCGTACGCCACCATCCCTGTGGACTACCTGGTCGCGCACGACTACGTCCTCACGGCGACCGCTCCTGACGGCACGACGCTCCAGCAGAGCGGCACGACCACGCCCTGCACGCAGGGCGAGCACGCGGTCCACGTCGACGCCCAGTGCGGCCTGATCTCGGCCTGGGTCGACGACCCGTGGATCGGGACGGCGGGCACGGTCGACCTCGAGGTGGACGGGAAGCCGGCCGCCACGGCGCCCATGGGACGCGCCGGGAACGCGAACGCACAGGTCGCCGTCGACCAGCAGGTCGCCCACACGTGGACCTTCACGCTCGACGCCACGGACGACGCACGCGACTGGACCGAGTCGGGGCAGACGACTCCCTGCCCGGTCGACGGCGTCATCGTGCAGCCGACCGTCCCGGACCCGGTGACGGGCTGCGACGCGACGCCTGCGGACCTTGTGGCACCCGCCAGCACGGAGGCGATCACCTATACGCTCGAGAAGGACGGGCTGCACGCGCGGACCAACCCGGGATACGTCTTCGCCGCGTCGACGACGGCGCTGACCAGCTACCGGACGGTCGACGGCTCGGAGCTCGTGCTCGCGACGGGCTCGCTCCTTACCCCGGAGTGCGATCTGCCGGTGACCACGCTCCAGGCGGTCTGTGACGCGGGCACCGCGTACCTCGACTATGCGGTGACTCCGCCGGCCGACGCCTCAGAGAACTACTTCGTCATCGAGTGGGAGGGTCCCCGCTCGGGGTACGACGTCGTCTACGGCGACGCGGGCTTCGGCCACCCGTTCACCGGCCGGGTCCCGCTCCCGGCGTTCGTGAAGAACGACGACGGGACGGTCTCGCCGGCGTACGACCCCACGTGGCGGCTCGCCTCGATCCACCTGCGGCTCGCCGCCGAGGCCTACGTCGGGTACCCCGGAGACGACGGCTGGTATGCGCGGTCCTATGTCGCGACGATCGACAACCCGCCGATGACCGACCCGTGCGTCTCTGCCGGTGACGGTCCGGGGACCACGACGCTGCCGCGCGGCCTGGCACTGGGTCGCGACCATGTCGGGCACCCGGCGCACCCCGTCCCGCCGGCACGGCCCGTCACGCCCGGCCGCCCCGAGGGCGGCAAGGCGGCCTGACGCGCTGACGTCACAGGCTCGCCCGCGAGTCGCAGAGCTTCCTCTGCGGGCGAGCCCGTTCTCAGGTGGTGATCGCCGTCAGCCCCAGGTGTCCCGAGGCCCGCGCCCCCCGCGGACCGACCGCGGGCCTCGGCCGAACCCCGGACCGGCCGGACCGAGCACCTTGACCTCGTCGACCACACCCTCGCCGATCTCCTCGGCCAGCCGCCTCAGCAGCGTGGGCACGAGGAGCCGCACCTGGGTGGCCCAGGCCGTCGAGCTGGCGCGCACCACCAGCACCTTGTCCTCGAACGTCTCCGGGGTGCAGTGCTCGGCGACCTGATCGCCCACCACCTCGCGCCAGCGCCCCATCACGCCGCCCACCGACACCTCGGCCCGCCACCCCTTGTCGCGCAGCAGGCGGCCGACGACGTCGGAGAGCAGCTGCGGGTCCCGGGCGGAGGGGCCGGCGCCGGACACGCGCGGCTCGGCCAGCGGCGACCGGCGGGCAGGGGACCCGGGGCGCAAGCCCTTGGCCCGCGCGGCGGCTCGCGCGCGGTTGAGCGCCGCACGGGCCACCTCGGCCGGGGGCGTGTCCACGGGCTCGCCAGGCTGCGGGGGATTCTGCGGCTCAGGACGCACGGGTGACCTGCCCGGTGACGACGTCGAAACGGGTCGCCATGAGCCCCGGCGGCACGTCGGCGGGGACGGCGGCGGTGACGAGCACCTGTCGGGCCGGGGCGACCAGGTCCGCGAGGCGTTCACGCCGCCGCAGGTCGAGCTCGGCGAACACGTCGTCGAGGATCAGCACCGGATCAGCGTCCGTGCCCAGGTCGGGGTCCCAGAACGGGCCCGCGGCGGCCGGGTCAGCGGGCTCGCCCGACGGCGAGTGGCCACCCAGCAGGTGGTACGACGCCAGCCGGAGAGCCAGCGCGAACGACCACGACTCACCGTGGCTCGCATACCCCTTCGCCGGCAGACCGCCGAGCGTCAGCACCAGGTCGTCACGGTGCGGGCCGATCAGGCTGACGCCCCGCTCGACCTCGCGCGAGTGCGCGGCCGCCATCCCGTCCACCAGGGCCTTCTCGAGCTCCGCGGCCGACGGCGGGGCCACCCCCGGGTCGGTGGGCAGGATGCCCTCCTCGGCGGCCGTCGTGGGGCCGGCGTCGTCGGGGGCGAAGGCGTCCAGGCTCGCCCGGTACCCCAGCTCGGCATGGCCGTCGGCATCGCTGACCTGCGCGTACGCGGCGGCGACATGGGGCCGCAGCGCCTGGACGAGCTGGAGCCGCAGCGACAGGATCTGGGCTCCGAGCTGGGCGGCCTTGGCGTCCCAGATCTCGAGCGTGGTCAGGTCGGCGGAGCGTCCGGCGGCGCGCGCCGCGCGCAGCGACTTGAGCAGCGCGGACCGCTGCCGGATGACGCGCTCGTAGTCGCTCAGCAGGCCGGCGGTGCGGGGGAGCAGCTGGACCACCAGCTGGTCGAGCAGCCGACGCCGGCCGTCGGGGTCGCCCTTGACCAGGGCGAGATCCTCCGGGGCGAACAGCACCGTGCGCAGGATCCCCAGGACGTCACGGGCCCGCCCAAGCTGGCCGCGGTTGATCCGGGCGCGGTTCGCCCTGCCCGGCGTGATCTCGAGCTCGACCGTCGAGGCGCGGTCGCCCCGCACGATCCGAGTGCGCACCACCGCCCGCTCGGCGCCGGCCCGCACCAGCGGCGCGTCGCTCGACACCCGGTGCGACCCCAGTGTCGCCACGTAGCCGATCGCCTCGACGAGGTTCGTCTTGCCCTGCCCGTTGCGCCCGACGAACGCGTTCGGCCCCGGCTCCAGCTCGACGTCGACCGACGCGTACGAGCGGAAGTCCAAGAGGGACAGGTGGGAGACGTACATGGGACCTCTCGGTGGTCGGGCCTGTCGAGACCACCCTCAGTGTGGGGTGGTCTCGACAGGCTCAACCACCGAGGCGCGTCACTCCGCGGACTTGACCGCGTGACCGCCGAACTGCTGGCGCAGCGCGGCCACGGCCTTCATCGCGGGCGAGGCCTCCTGGCGAGACGCGAAGCGCGCGAACAGCGCGGCGGAGATGACGGGGAGCGGCACGGCGGCCGCGATCGCCTCGTCGACCGTCCAGCGGCCCTCGCCCGAGTCCTCGACCCAGTCGTCCAGCTTGGCCAGCTTGGGGTCGTCCTCGAGCGCGCGGACCATGAGGTCCAGCAGCCAGGAGCGCACCACGGTGCCGCGCTGCCAGGCCTTGAAGGTGCCGTGGACGTCGGTGATCAGGTCCTTCGCGGCGAGCAGCTCGTAGCCCTCGGCGTAGGCCTGCATGAGGCCGTACTCGATGCCGTTGTGCACCATCTTGGCGAAGTGGCCGGCACCGACGGGGCCGGCGTGCACGAAGCCCTCCGCGACGGGGCCCTCGGGGCGCAGCGCGTCGAACACGGGCATGAGCGTCGCGATGTCGTCGTCGGAACCGCCGGCCATGAGGCCGTAGCCGTTCTCCAGGCCCCAGACGCCACCCGAGACGCCGACGTCGACGTAGCCGATGCCCTTCTCGTAGAGCTCGGCGGCGCGCTCCTGGTCCTCGACGTAGTGCGAGTTGCCGCCCTCGATGACGATGTCGCCCTTCGAGAGCACGTCGCCCAGCTCCGCGAGCACGCCGCGGGTCGGCTCACCGGCGGGGACCATCACCCACACCACGCGCTGACCCGACGGCAGGGCCTCGGCGAGAGCGGCGAGCGAGGGGACGTCGGTCACCTCGGGACGCGGGTCGTACCCCGTCACCTCGATGCCGCCCTGGCGGAGGCGGGCACGCATGTTGTTGCCCATCTTGCCGAGGCCGACAAGACCGATGTGGCTGACCATTCTTGCTCCTTGAGTAAACGTCGTGGCGGTCGTCAGGAGGCGGCCGTCCGGGACAACAGGCCTGCTGAGGCCCGGATTCCTGCGCCGGGCCCGCAGTGACGAACGAGACGCCCGTGGCGGCGCCTCAGGGGTCAGCCTGCGAAGCGGATGGGGACGAGCAGGTAGCGGTACTCGTCGGAGTCCTCGCCGTCCAGCGAGCCCTGGCCGGTGAACTCCACCGGCTTGTTCGGGTGCGTGAACGACAGGCGGACGAAGTCGGTGCCGAGCGCCGTGAGGCCGTCGAGCAGGAACTGCGGGTTGAAGGACACCGTAATGTCCTCGCCCACCAGCACGGCCTCGAGTGCCTCGGAGGCCTGCGCGTCGTCGCCCTGGCCGGCGTCGAGCACCACCTGGCCGTCGGTGAAGGCGAGCCGGATGGGCGTGTTCCGCTCCGCGACCAGCGAGACGCGGCGAGCGGCGTCGATGAGCGCCTGGGTGGGGACGACAGCGTGGATCGGGGTCGAGTCCGGGAAGAGCCGGCGGACGGCGGGGTAGTCGCCGTCGACAAGCTGCGACGTCGTGTGGCGGCCGCCGGCCTCGAAGCCGATCAGATCCATCCCGGCCCCTGTGGACAACCCGACGTTGACGAGGCCGCCACCCGAGCCGAGCGACTTGGCGACGTCCGTGAGCGTCTTGGCCTTGACCAGCGCGACGGCGGAGTAGCCCGGCGTCGCTGGCGTCCACGTGAGCTCGCGCAGTGCCAGGCGGTAGCGGTCCGTGGACAGGAGCGTGATGCGCTCGCCCTCGATCTCCATCCGCACACCGGTGAGCAGCGGGAGGGTCTCGTCACGGCTCGCGGCGACCGACACCTGCGCGACGGCGTGCGTGAGCGCGTCACCCGTGACCGTGCCCGAGAGCTCCGGCATCTGGGGGAGCGTGGGGTAGTCCTCGACGGGCATCGTCAGGAGCGTGAAGCGCGAGGCGCCGCAGGTCACGATGACCTTTGTGCCCTCGAGCGCCATCTCGACGGGCTTCTGGGGCAGCGCGCGGGCGATGTCGGCCAGCAGACGGCCGGAGACCAGCACGGTCCCGGGCTCGGCGACCTCGGCGGGGATCTCAGAGCGTGCCGAGACCTCGTAGTCGAAGCTCGAGAGGCTGATGACGCCGGTGGCGTCCGCCTCGATGCGGACGCCGGCCAGCACCGGAGCGGGTGGGCGCGTCGGGAGCGTGCGCGCAGTCCAGGTGACGGCATCTGCCAGAACGTCACGGTCGACCCGGAACTTCATCCCACTCCCTCGCTCGAGCCTCTTGCGTACTCGAACCCTACGCGAGTCCTGTGCTTCCCGGCACACGGGACGGCCGCCTGTGCACGGCACATCGTTCGCGGATCGTCGCTGGTCACAGAAGCGGTGGACGGATCGGCTCGGACAGCCGATGAAGGCGCGGTGGATTTCCTCTGAGAACTAGGTAGTCGTCGTAGTAGCACCTGTGGAACTTGTTGAAATCACGTCTTACCGCAGGTCAGAGCGAGATTTCTGTTGTGGACACCGTGTTGGTTGGGCTGTGGGCGAACTGTGGGTCGTTGTGGACGCGACTCTTGTCCCCCACAGCTGTCCACCGGTGCAGGGGGTCGGATCCACAACCGCGGGCCGGGATGTCCACATCCATCCACAGCCTTGTGCACAGGTGTGTATGACGACGGGACGTATGGGCGAAGTCGTGTCCACATGGTTGTCCACACCTGTGGGTAGTCGGTGTACAAGACCGCCCGGAGGTCGCCGAATGCACGGAACCGGCTGTGGACGACGAGCTGTGGACTCAGCCGCGGTGCTGCTGGCGGATCCGGCTCGTCAGCTCGGTGACCTGGTTGTAGGTCGAACGGCGCTCCGCCATCTGGCCGGCGATCTTCTTGTTGGCGTGCATGACCGTGGTGTGGTCGCGGCCGCCGAACTGCTGGCCGATCTTGGGCAGCGACAGGTCAGTCAGCTCCCGGCAGAGGTACATCGCGATCTGCCGCGCCGTGACAAGCACTCGCGAGCGCGAGGAGCCGCACAGGTCCTCGATGCTCAGGCCGAAGTACGCGGCCGTCTGCGCGATCACGACGGCGGGGGTCACCTCGGCGGGGTCGTCGTCGATGATGAGGTCGCGCAGCACGATCTCCGCGAGCGGCAGGTCCACCTGCTGGCGGTTGAGGTTCGCGAACGCGGTGACGCGGATCAGGGCGCCCTCGAGCTCGCGGATGTTGGTCGAGATCCGTGAGCCGATGTAGCTCAGCACGTCCTGGGGGACGTCGAGCTTCTCGTTCGCGGCCTTCTTCCGGAGGATCGCGATGCGGGTCTCGAGGTCCGGCGGCTGCACGTCGGTGATGAGGCCCCACTCGAACCGCGACCGCAGCCGGTCCTCGAAACCGTTGAGCTGCTTGGGCGGCACGTCGGACGTCAGCACGACCTGCTTGTTGGCGTTGTGCAGCGCGTTGAAGGTGTGGAAGAACTCCTCCATCGTCTGTTCCTTGCCCTGCAGGAACTGGATGTCGTCGATGAGGAGCAGGTCGACATCGCGGTACCGGCGCTGGAACGCGCCCTGCTTGTTGTCGCCGATGCTGTTGATGAAGTCGTTCGTGAACTCTTCGGAGTTCACGTAGCGCACCCGCACGTGCGGGTACAGGTTGTGGGCGTAGTGCCCGATGGCGTGCAGCAGGTGTGTCTTGCCCAGGCCTGAGTCCCCGTAGATGAAGAGGGGGTTGTAGGCCTTGGCAGGGGCCTCGGCGACCGCGACGGCGGCCGCGTGGGCGAACCGGTTGGACGCGCCGATGACGAACGACTCGAAGACGTAGCGCGGGTTGAGGCGCGTCGGCTCCGCGGAGGGCCGGGGTGCCACGGGCAGGACGGGCGCCGGCGCGAGGTCGTCGTCCTCCTCTTCGGGCTCGACGTAGTCCTGGGTAGGCCCGGTGAGGTTCTCGGCGCTCAGCTCGGGGTCCACGGTGATCCCGAACTTCACGTCGTAGCCCAGCACGGACGACATCGCGGACATCAGCTGGTCGCGCACGCTGGTCTCGAGGTACGTGCGGGTCTGCTCGTGGGGGACGGCGATGAACGCGGTGCCGTTGATGACGGCCATCGGCTTGGCGAGCTTGACGAACGCGAGCTGGCGGGCCGTCATGTCGGGCCGCTGCTCCAGGACCTGGAGGGTCTGCGCCCAGACCTGGGTGATGTCCTCGTCCGCCACCGGGCGCTCCTTCGTGTGCTGTTCGTGCGTCGGGCCTCACACCGGCCGACGGCAGCGCGAAGTTGCGTCGAGGCGGTGAGAACTGGGAGTGTGTCACGCCGCGGGCGTTGGCACACCCTCACTGTCCACAAACTTCTCCACAACCTGTGGAACCTGTGGAATGTGCTGTGGGAAACACGGAGACGCCGCCCCGCCGGGTGTGGTGAGAGTCTCGCCAGCACCCCACCTCGTGGTTTGACCGCCGAGGGTGCCACCACGTAGCGTTGCCTAGCCGATCCGGGTGTTTTCGCGCGCCTTCTTGCCGACGCGAGGACCATGGAGCGGTGGGTCGGACCTCCGCGCGGACACCATGTCCGGGCAGCCGGCCAGCACCTACCCAGTAGAAGCATCGTCGACCCACGTCGGGCGGCGTGCAGCCACCCGACGTCATTCAGGAGCACCTCGTGAGCAAGCGGACCTTCCAGCCGAACAACCGTCGTCGTGCGAAGACCCACGGCTTCCGGCTGCGCATGCGCACCCGTGCGGGTCGCGCCATCCTCGCCGCGCGCCGCCGCAAGGGCCGCGCCGAGCTGTCTGCCTGAGACCTCGACCGACGCGTGCTCCCCTCGGCGCACCGGCTGCGTCGTCCCGCTGAGTTCGGGCGGACGGTGCGACGGGGCGTGCGCGCAGGGCGATCGACCGTGGTGGTGCACCTCCTCGTGGACAACGAGGAGGGCGCGACGCCGCAGGTCGGTTTTGTCGTATCCAAAGCAGTGGGAAACGCCGTGCAGCGAAACCTGGTGAAGCGCCGCCTCCGTGAGGTCGTGCGCCCCCTGATCGCTGCCTCTGGCAACGAAGTGATCCCCGGGCACGCGCGCGCCGTCGTGCGAGCCCTCCCGGCGGCGTCGACGGCGACGTTCGCCGAGCTCAGCGCCGACGTGCGCGCCGGCCTGGAGAAGGCCGCGCGGCGCGCGACCGCTGGGAGAGCGGCGTGAAGCTCGAAGCTCTCAAGGGCATCCCCGCCAGCGTGCTGGTGGGGATGATCCGCGTGTACCAGGTCGTCATCTCCCCGATGACCGGTCCCACCTGCAAGTACTACCCGTCCTGCTCCCACTACGCCGTGCAGGCCATCCGCACGCACGGCGCGCTGCGGGGGACAGGGCTGGCGCTCTGGCGCATCCTGCGCTGCAACCCCTGGAGCCTCGGCGGCGTGGACGACGTCCCGCCAGCTCGGCCGCGCAAGTCCGGCCGAGTCTCCGAAGGCGCACCAGGCGACGCGGCGATGCACGCGCACCAGCACTGACCTCCCGGCCCTGAATCCAGGGACTGTGCCCCGGGGCTGATTTTCCCTTTAGGAGACACACCCGATGGATACCATCCTGTACCCCCTCCAGTGGGTCGTGGCCTGGATCATGACCGGCTCGCACTGGGTCTTCGCGCGTCTGGGCTTCGGCGACGGTCCTGGGCCTGCGTGGGTGCTCGCGATCGTCGCGCTGACGCTGATCATCCGTGTCGCGCTCATCCCGCTGTTCGTCCGCCAGATCCGTGCCTCGCGAGGCATGCAGATCATGCAGCCCGAGCTGCAGGCCGTGCAGAAGAAGTACAAGGGCAAGACGGACCCTGCGTCCCGCGAGGCGATGACCCGCGAGACGATGGAGCTCTACAAGAAGCACGGGACCAACCCGTTCGCCTCCTGCCTGCCGATCATCCTGCAGTCCCCGATCTTCTTCGCGCTGTTCCGCGTGCTCAACAACCTGCGCGGCATCGCCGAGGGCACGCACCGCACCATCGGCCCGATCGACCGGGCCGTCGCGCACGACATCGAGTCGTCGAGCCTGTTCGGCGCCCACCTGTCCGACGTGTTCCTGCAGACGAACAGCACCGTGTCGCGTGTCGTCGTCATCGTGCTGATCGTGGCCATGTCGGTCACCACGTTCACCACGCAGCGTCAGCTGACCATGAAGAACATGCCGAAGGCCGCGCTCGAGGGCCCGATGGCGAGCACGCAGAAGATGATGCTCTACGTGCTGCCGCTGATCTTCGCGGTGTCGGGCGTCAACTTCCCGGTCGGTGTGCTGATCTACTGGACCGTCACGAACCTGTGGTCGATGGGGCAGCAGTTCTACACGATCAAGCGCATGCCGGCCCCGGGCTCGGAGGCCGAGCGCCTGATGAAGGAGCGCCAGGCGCGCAAGCTGGCCGCGAAGGGCATCACCCCCGAGGTGGTCGCGCAGCTCGACGCACCGAAGCAGACCACCGGCCAGCGCGTGCAGCCGCAGCGCAAGAACCGCAAGAAGAAGGGCTGACGGGCGATGACGAACCCGGAGCAGGGCGCCACCAACGAGGACCGCACGTCGCAGCTCGAGGACGAGGGCGAGATCGCCGCGGACTACCTCGAGGAGCTTCTCGATATCGCTGACCTCGACGGCGACATCGACATCGACGTGCGGCACGGTCGCGCTGCGGTCGAGATCGTGGCCGAGGACCAGGCGTCTCTCAAGCAGCTTGTCGGGCGCGACGGGGAGGTCCTCGAGGCCCTCCAGGACCTGACCCGCCTTGCCGTGCAGACGCGCACCGGCGACCGCAGCCGCCTCATGCTGGACGTCGCGGGCTTCCGCGCGAAGCGCCGCGAGGAGCTGAAGGCGATCGCCGAGAAGGCGATCGCTCAGGTGAAGGAGACCGGCACCGAGGTGTCGCTCGAACCGCTCAACGCGTTCGAGCGCAAGGTCGTGCACGACGCCGTTGCCGCTGCCGGTCTGGCGAGCGACTCCCGCGGGGTGGAGCCCCAGCGGTACGTCGTGGTGCAGCCGGTCGCGGGCGTCTGAGTCGGGGACTGTTTCACGTGAAACACGATCCTGAGGTGGGCGCTGCCGAGCCTGCGGCGGAAGTCGTCGACGACGCCACGGATCGCGCGCTCGGTGAGAGCGGCGCGGTGCGCGAGTACCTCGGTGACGCGTACGAGAAGGTCGCGGGGTTCGGCGAGCTGCTGCGCGAGCAGGGGGAGCTGCGCGGGCTGATCGGCCCGCGCGAGGTCTCGCGCCTGTGGGAGCGTCACCTGCTGAACTCTGCCGCGGTCGTCCCGTACCTGCCGACGGCGGGCACGCTCGTCGACATCGGGTCGGGTGCAGGCCTCCCGGGCATCGTCGTGGCCATGATGCTGCCCGAGCTTCACGTCGTTCTGGTGGAGCCCATGGAGCGGCGCACCACCTGGCTCGAGGAGGTCGTCGACCGGTTCGGGTTGACGAATGTCGAGGTCAAGCGCGGGCGGGCCGAGGAGTACCACGGCGCCTTCGAGGCCGACGTCGTGACGTCGCGGGCGGTCGCCAACCTGACGAAGCTGGCGCGGATGAGCATGCCGCTGCTTCGCCGGGGCGGGGAGATGGTCGTTCTCAAGGGCCGCAATGTCAGCGCCGAGATCGATCCCGCTCGCAAGGTGCTGCGCTCGTTCAAGTCGAGCGAGCCGGAGATCCTGCTCGGTGAGACCGTTCCGGGCGTCGAGGCGACGACGATCCTGCGGGTTCGCCGCGGCTGAGCGGCCCGGGTGCTGTTATTCGAAGGGCTCCCCTGAACCGGGGGAGCCCTTCATGTTTCACGTGAAACATCGTGACGACGAGTCTCCGTCCACAGCGGTGTGGGGCGCCCGGTGGCGTCTGTCGCAGGCCGTAGGCTGTGCGCGAGGTTGCGGTGCTGACGCGTGGACGCGCGCTCCGGGGGGCCCTGACGGGTGCCGGCAACCAGGCTTCACCACCGAGGAGAGGGACGGAGAGCATGGGATCCGACGAGCGCAGATGGCCGTGGAACCGCATCCAGTCACACCCTGCGCCCGAGGGCGATCCGGCCCTGGCCACTGACGAGTCGATGACCGCGCCCGTGCTGACCGCGGTCGGGGATCATCAGCCTGAGGTGACGGCAATCGCGGAGGTTGAGCCCATCGCGCCGCAAGAGCCGGACCCGGTTCCCTCCGAGGAGTTCCTCGCACGCCCGCTCGGCTCCGTCGCGGCGCCGGCGCTCGAGCCCGACCAGCCGGCCTCGGGGGAGTGGGGTCGGGAGCATCACCGCGCCGCCCTGATCGACTCGATCCCTGAGGCCGACGATGAGACGCCATTGGCCGCACAGCTCGCGGTCGACGCGCGCCGCCGCCTCGAGCTCACCGGACGCCGCTTCCCTCGGCCGGAGCAGACGCGCGTGCTGACCATCGCGAACCAGAAGGGCGGCGTCGGCAAGACCACGACAACGGTGAACCTCGCTGCCGGCCTGGCGCAGGCGGGCCTGAACGTGCTGGTCATCGACAACGACCCGCAGGGGAACGCGTCGACGGCGCTGGGCATCGAGCACCGCGCCGGAACGCAGTCGATCTACGAGGTGCTGGTCGAAGGCTCGCCCCTCTCCTCCGCCGTTCAGGTGTGCCCGGATATCCCCGGCCTGTGGGCGGTTCCGGCGACGATCGACCTGTCCGGCGCAGAGATTGAGCTCGTCTCGTTGGTTTCGCGTGAAACACGACTGCGCCGGGCGCTCGACGTCTACCTCGACGAACGGGCCGCCAACGGTGAGGAGCCCATCGACTACGTGCTCGTCGACTGCCCGCCGAGCCTCGGGCTCTTGACGGTCAACGCCTTCGTGGTCGGCCGCGAGGTGCTGATCCCTATCCAGTGCGAGTACTACGCGCTCGAGGGGCTGAGCCAGCTCCTCAAGACGATCGAGCTGATCCGCGCGCACCTCAATCCGGAGCTGACGGTCTCCACGATCCTCCTCACGATGTATGACGGGCGCACCAATCTCGCGCAGCAGGTGGCTGAAGAGGTGCGGACGCACTTCCCCGAGCAGACCCTCAAGACGACTGTCCCGCGGTCTGTGCGCATCTCCGAGGCGCCGAGCCACGGGCAGACCGTGATGACTTATGACCCGACGTCGACCGGCGCGCTCGCGTATCTGGAGGCGGCACGCGAGCTCGCGGAGCGCGCCTTTCAGCGCGCTGACCTGCGAGAACGCGCGTAACGTCGAGGGCTGAAGCGTTGACTGGCGTGCTGAGAGAGACAAGGGAGCAAGGATGAGTGCTCAGAAGAAGCGTGGTCTGGGACGCGGCCTCGGTGCGCTGATCCCTCAGGGCCCCGAAGGTGACCGGCCGGTTGACGTGTTCTTTCCGGCGGCTGCGGTGGGGGAGCGCTCGGTCCAGACGCAGGTCGCCGAACCGGCGGCGCCGGAAGGTGTCGAGACCGGCGGTGACGGCGCCGCCAAGGCTGGCGCGGGTTCGGCCCGGTCGACGTCCTGGGACGCGGCCATGTCGAGCGGCCGGTTGGCGATCCGGACCAACGGGGCTCCCCGCCCGATGGCGACGGGCGTTGCGGAACGACCCGAGGATGACGGTGAGTCCATGGGTTCGGTCTCCCTGGGTGAGGTCAGCGCGAGCGGGCCGACGGAGATCGGAGTCGTGACCGGGTCCCTCCACGTGGTCGAGCCCGGCCTGGCTTCGGTGACCCCGATCGCCTCGGTGCGCGTGCCGCACGACGCTTTGGCCAGCAGGGGAGCGACGGACGCTGTGATTCACGCCGCGTTCGCCAACGTCGGCGGCGACGATGTTTCACGTGAAACGCCGCTTGGCGCCGTGGTCGACCCGGATGAGCTCATGGCTGCCGACGACCTGCTGCCGGTTCCCGGCGCGTCGTTCGCCGAGCTGCCGGTCAGCGCAATCCGGCCGAACACCTGGCAGCCCCGGTCGGTCTTCGACGAGAGCGAGCTCGACGAGCTCGTCGCGTCGATCAAGGAGATCGGCGTGCTGCAGCCGATCGTGGTCCGTCCCGACAGGGACCACGAGGGCCAGTACGAGCTCATCATGGGCGAGCGCCGCTGGCGCGCGACGGAGCTCGCGGGACTCGACACCGTACCCGCGATCATTCGCGAGACCGACGACGCGGACATGCTTCGCGACGCACTCCTCGAGAACCTGCACCGCGCTCAGCTCAACCCGCTGGAGGAAGCGGCCGCCTACCGGCAGCTTCTCGACGACTTCGGGTGCACGCACGAAGAGCTGGCGACCCGGATCGCGCGGAGCCGGCCGCAGATCTCCAACACGCTCCGACTCCTCAAGCTGCCGCCGCTGGTCCAGCGCCGCGTCGCCGCGGGCATTCTCTCCGCCGGTCACGCCCGGGCGCTGCTGAGCCTGTCGGACGGTGCGGAGATCGAGCGCCTTGCGCAGCGGATCGTGTCCGAGGGTCTGTCGGTTCGCGCGACGGAGGAGATCGTCACCCTGCTCGCCTCGGCGGCGGACGCCCCGCAGCGCCGAGCACCGCGAGCCGGCCAGCGGAGCGTCGCAGTGGACGAGCTTGCCGGGCGGCTCTCGGACCTGTTCGAGACCCGTGTGAAGGTGCTTGTCGGCAAGTCCAAGGGCCGCCTCACCGTCGAGTTCGCCTCCGTCGAGGACCTCAACCGGATCCTGGGCGTGATGGCGCCGCAGGACCCGGGTCTGCTGAAGTCGCAGGGGTAGTCCCACACAACGACGGGGGCCGCTGTTTTACGGGAAACAGCGGCCCCCCTCGCCGTGAGATAATCGCGAAACCCGAACAGCGAACAGTCAGACAGCCCAGCGCACACCCGC